>OLYV01000066.1_pt1 | contig 81454 bp, 66 predicted proteins | sample 1644371 | NCBI WGS metagenome assembly OLYV01 (sample SAMEA103958124, study PRJEB25191) | human gut metagenome | biome: human-associated habitat [ENVO:00009003]; feature: intestine environment [ENVO:2100002]; material: feces | place: Germany | collected 2013/2015 | reverse complement strand
GAAAAATTATTTTATGATATACTTAAGATTTTAAATAAGACAGGATGTATTAATTTAATTGATTCTTTTCCTTATCCCAAAACTTGTGGTTGTTTTGCAACTAAATCTAACACAGTAGTAATTGCTCCAAATGGTTCTTTGCATTCATGTGTTCAAGAATTCTTGAACACCAAAGATTGGATAGATGACGAAAAATTTTTTGAATATCCTAGTTCCGTGGAAAGTTGTAAAGAATGTACATATTTCCCGATTTGTCTTGGTGGATGTGTTCATAATCGATCTTTACATGGTACAGTAAGGACACCATGTGTTCGAAATAGATATATTATAAAGCCATTATTACAACTGATAAGTGAGTAATCTAACTTTGAATGTATTTATAAAAGGAAAATATAGCAGTATAGAGATGAAAGAAATATTAGCTGGCTTTAGCAGTTTGACTTGTTTTTTAGTAGATTTAATATGGTATTTATTGAGACTTGTTTTTATCATTTCCTGAATACTGATATATAATATTAATAAATATAACTATAATAATACTGTTTTGAAAATAAGCATCATTTAAAACAAAAACAAAAGTCACATACTGTTCTATCAATCCCTTACAATTAAGATACAATTTAATTGTAAGGGAGTTTTAATTTATGAAAATTTATATCTACAAAAAGGATTATAACAAGGAATCTAAAGAAGTTCGGAATGCAATAATCAGCTCTGTAAATGTGCTTTACGACAGAATCAAAATGTATGAAGAGCAGGGGATAGCTTTTAATCGGATTTTCAATGATGATAAGGTAAAATACGATAAGCATGGTCTGTTTTTTACTTTCAAATGTCGGAAGTCAAATATGCAGCTCAGAATTTTATATTCGTATTTAATAAGTGACGGAGAACCTGTGATTTTAATTGCAGATTACTTTATCAAAAAGAAAAACAAGAAAGATTATATTTCTCGTTTTGATTGTGTCAACAATTGGAATTCGCTCACTATTTTTTCTAAATCTTTTTGTGTTTAAGTGATTTTGCATATGAAAATCAGGAAAACAAACAGTAGTTATGTAACAAGTCGGATAATTGATTATATCGAAAGAGTCACAAACAAAACAAATGATGATATATTCAGAAAAAGCTTTGATTATATTTTGGAACTCTTTACCTGTAAAGTAGAATTTGATACAATAACAATAGATTGTACCGAAGAAGATGTTGATTTTCTGCTTTATGACTATATAAAAACACTTTCGCAAAAGCACCACCTTGCAATTTTTGTTTTTGTAGATGGACAAGTTAATATTGAAACGGTAAATAAACTCAAAAGGCTCGGAGAATTAACTGAATATCTCAATGCTATTCCAACAGGTTTATATGATGATAGAATAAAACTAAACATTGGCTTTTTCACAAGCGTATTCGGTGAGAAATATGATGTTGATTTAATTGCAAAGACATTGCTTGATTAATAACGAGGAGGTATAAAAATGTATAGTTATCATATAGTATTAGATTTGGAAATGAACCCTGTATCTAAAGAACATAAGAATGCATATGAGAATCTAAGGCAGGAGATTATTGAAATCGGCGCTTTAAAGCTTAATGAATACCTTGAAATCGTGGATACCTTTGATTGCTTTGTGAAACCTGAGTTTAATTATCAGGTAACTCCATACATAAACAAATTGACAGGTATTAAATCTTCCTCCACAACGAATGCAGAATTGTTCGAAACCGCATTAAAGAACTTTGAAACTTGGATAGGAGACGGTTCAGAGACGCGCCTTTACAGCTGGAGCGATAACGATTTGATTCAACTCAAGATTGAGTGCGAATTTAAAGAAATACCTTTTCCGAAAAATATGAAAAGATGGCTTGATTTTCAAAAAGTATTCCCAAGGCTTATGAATATTTCAAACAGGGGCAAGCATCTGGCTTTAAGTGAAGCTATTAAATATTTTGATATAGAAGTTGATTCAAAGAAAGCACATAATGCTTTGTATGATGCGGAGATTACATCAAAACTACTTGTTCCCTTTCTTAACGGCGAATATAAGCAACAGGTGAAATGTGTTTATGATTTTACTCACTTATCCGATGAAAGTATAAATACTCTCGGTGATACCTGTGGCGGAGCACTAAAACATTTACTTGAGCAGATGCAGTTGGAATCATTTGCAACGTGATATTTGACTGAATGTTTTAATCAAAATTATCAGAAAAGCAATCAAAAACAGAATTTTATTATAATGAGGAATTAATATGATTTATGTTACTTCGGATTTACACGGATATCCTCTTGAAAAATTCAGAGAAATGCTAAATAAAGTCGGATTTTCGGACAAGGATTTCTGTTTTATACTCGGCGATGTAATCGACAGGGGCGATGACGGAATAAAAATATTACGGTGGATGATGAGTCAGCCTAATATGGAGCTGATTCTGGGCAATCATGAGGCGATGATGCTTTCCTGCGAATTCCTGTTTGATGAAATTACCGAGGAGTCAATCAGCAGACTTACAGGTAGTAAATTGGATTTATACCTAACATGGGAGCAGAATGGTGCAAGACCGACAATTAATGCACTCTATTCAACCAGATCAAACGAAATCAGGTACATTCTTGAGTATTTTCACGAAGCACCTTTGTATGAAACGGTCAGCGTCGCCGGAAAAGATTTTCTGCTGACTCACAGTGGTATTGATAATTTCAATAAAAATAAAAAACTTTCAGAGTATTCCAAAGATGAATTTTTATGGATCAGACCGAAAATTGATGATAGATATTTTGATGATGTTATAACTGTATTCGGTCGCGCACCGACAATTTTTTATGGAGAAAAATATATGGGCAAAGCTGTTATAACCGATACATGGATTATGTCGATACAGGTACAGCCTGCGGATTTTCACCATGTTGCTGAGATTGGACGATTTAAAAGAGTTTTATTTTTAATCAGCTTATGGTTTGATAAAACATAAAGTGTTTTTTACTGATAAAATATGACAGTATATTTTTCATATTACAATGTTATTATTATAATTGTTTGAAATATTTGTCGTATGGTGATTATCCTGATAGAAAATAGGGGAGAAAATATTAATAACGTTATTTCTATATACCGTAGTGCGACAAGGCACTGCGGTATTTTTATTTTCAGAAAAATACAATATTTATCTAAAAATATCTGCTTTATTGCGATATGAAAACAAGTATGTTAGATTTCATGAGAACGCACGTGGATACATTCATGTGCGTTCTCATTTTGTATGGAAATGTGAATTGCATTTTATCCGTGCACCTCCTGTTCTGTTTGAGTACGAAAAGTCAAACAGAATGGAGGAGCTTTAATGGATGAAAAATCCAAAAAGAAAATAAGTGTTTACAATACTACGAATCATACATATGAACAGATTGAAGTTACCGATAATATTGCCACTGTTTATAAAAGAACAAAGTGGAATATAGAGGATAATGACAAGTCATTTTATGACCATGAAATCCAAATGAGCGGTTTGATTGGCGGAGAAAACAATGCTTTTGAGAATTTCAGAGAATTTGTTACCACAGAAAATTTAACTGAAAATCTTGTGCTGAAAAAATTGCTGGTTGATGAATTGTATAAAGCATTGAAAACCTTGGATGAAAATGATTTTAAAATCATCTACTATATTTTCTTTGATAACAAGACGGAAGAGCAATGTGCTGAGAAGATAGGTGTATCACAGCAGATGATAAGCAGAAAAAAGAAAAGAATTTTAAAAAATTTAAAAGAAATTTTGAAAAGGGGGTTGTAAAAATAAAGACTTCTTCCCGTATACAAGTGAGAAAAGCTGTAACAGCTTTTTATCGTACCTTGAAAACTAAATATCAGCACATCAGATACTTTCCTTCTGCTGTTCGGTACGGACGAGCCATATGGGCGAACATATTTTATATATCTTCAGGACTCAGACATTGAAAGGCAAATTCAATGACGGCGATGACAAGCAGAGGGGATAATGATACTTCCGTCCAGTCACAGCTCGAGCGAGATAGAACCGTCGCAAGCAGTGAGGGCGGCTGTGGGAGATCCTCACGGTGGTGAAATTCCAATGAGGTCAAATGCTTGACCGTTTGATGTGTTCCCGATTAGGGGAGATTGAGAATAAATACTAATCAAGAAGCAAAGGTCAGAACTTAAAATACTTCTATCTAAAAATAGATGTTCTGACTTTTGTTTTGAAATTAAAAAAGTCTGCTTTGAAATTTAATCATTACTCGCCAATTGATCTAAACAGATAAGCAGATGATTGCTAAAAAACGATTGATAAGACAGCAAGTGCTTAATTGTGCTTGCTGTCTTTACATATCTACAGGAGGTAAGAATTTTGATAGTCAAAAAAGGGGAGGTTTATTACGCTGACCTCAATTCGGTTATAGGTTGTGAACAGGGTGGATACCGACCGGTTATTATTGTTCAGAACAATATCGGCAATTTTCACAGTCCAACAACAATAATAGTCCCTGTTACTGCTCGCATGAGAAAGAAAGCACTTCCGACACATATAAAAGTTAAAGGTGCAGGTCTGCCGAAAAAGTCAATTGCTCTACTAGAACAGTTACGAACAATCGACAAAAGCAGATTAAAAGAAAAAATAGGGGAGATAACCCGAACATCTCTGAACAAAATAGATAAGGGCTTGCTTATCAGTTTAGGTTGCTTTGAGGATAGGAGGGACAAAAAATGATTGGATTTATTATAGGCTTGTTTGTCGGTGCATTTATCGGAGTTGCATTAATGTGTCTTTGTAATGTTGCTTCAAGTGCAGATGAAGATATGAAATAATGGAATGAGCTTGAAAACAGAAAGGACGATGTAAATGATTGAAAGAATGGAAAACAGGGATTATGTTGATAAGGAACATATCATTGAATTGGAAGGACATAACGCAAAAATCTTTTTCTTGAAGCACAGCGACTCCAATGCATTGAAACAGGTAGAGGAACTTCTGATGGATGCATATGAGAACAGAGTGTGCCACTGTAATCCAATATAAATACAGAAATAATTTTATCGGAATATAGACATTTATAAAGAAATAAATTATAATGTATATACAGAGATGAATACTTTAAATTTAGATCTGATTTTGATTGACATTTCAAGAATTTTTTGCTATAATAATCATATAATAAAAGTGCAGTGTGCTGCACTTCGGGCTGAACCTTGTGTTCCAGGTCCATCACTTGGCGGGGAGACTCCCCGCCATTTTCTTTTGGAGAAATTGCTATGAAAGAACTGAGTATATTTGTGGATGAATCCGGAGATTTCGGACCGTACAGTAATCATTCACCGTTTTATTTATTCTCTTTAGTATTGCATGAACAGTCGAATTCTATTGAAGATGCAGTAACCGAGCTTGATAAACGAATAAAAGAGCATGGCTTTAATATTCATGCTATCCATTCGGGTCCTATCATCAGAAATGAAGGCTTTTATAAGTCATATGATTCTGAGGACAGAAAGAGATTGTTCAATGACCTGCTCTTCTTTACAAAGAGGGTAAATATCCAATATCATATTGTTGCTGTTGATAAAAAACAGACATCGGGCAGAAGAGAATTAGTAGAAAGACTATCTAAACAATTTGCGTTGTTTGTAAGAGAAAAATTAGAATATTTCAGTTCTTTTGATAAAGTCATAGTTTATTACGATTATGGTCAGAGCGAAATTACAACTATACTAACGTCTGTTTTAAATAGCTTGTTAGCGAATGTCGATTTCAGGCATGTTCAGCCATATCAGTATAAGTTGTTTCAAGTCGCAGATATGATTTGTACATTGGAACTGTCTAAAATGAAATATGACAGCAATAAAATTTCGACATCTGAAGAAAATTTCTATGAAAGCAGAAGAAAGTTCAGAGATTTCTATTATAAGACAATAAAGAAAAAAAGAATTTAATGTCTAATTAAATATCTATTAAATTTTGTCGTGTAGATACGCAAGTATTTATACGGCATTTTTATTTGCCTGAAAATATTTTTGTACCGGCATTGGTCTGGATATTACATTATATAATGGTATAATGATAGCAGAGAGAAATCTCAACTCAGACTAAGAATAGTGTCGGTACAGATGGGAAAGAGAGGTTAAAATGATTGCTACAAAACCGACGCAAGAAAAAACAATGAAAACAGTTTACTGCTTATACAGAGTATCAACTAAAGGTCAGGTTGATAAAAACGACATACCGATGCAGAAACAGTCCTGCCGAGAATTTGCTGAACATCAGCCCGGATGGGTAATTAAGAAAGAGTTTCAGGAAAAAGGTGTTTCAGGCTTTAAGGTTTCGGCAAATGACAGAGATGCCGTTCAGGAGTTAAAGACAGCAGCTGAGAACAAAGAGTTTGATATACTTCTTGTATTTATGTTTGACAGAATCGGACGAATTGATAACGAAACCCCGTTCGTTGTCGAGTGGTTCATTCAGCACGGCATAGAAGTGTGGAGTGTTAACGAGGGTGAACAGAGAATGGACAGCCATGTTGACAAGTTGATGAATTACATACGCTTCTGGCAGGCAAATGGCGAAAGTCAGAAAACATCAATGCGTGTAAAAACTCGCCTCCATCAACTTGTAGAAGATGGAATTTACACAGGCGGATGTGCTCCTTTCGGATATAGGCTTGTTAAAAGCGGTGTGGTCAATAAGAGGGGGAAGGAACTTCTAACCCTTGAGATTGACCCTGTAGAAGAGGAAATGGTAAAAACCATTTTCGAGAAAACTGTCAAGGACGGCTACGGATCATATGTAATGGCACAGTATGTTAATGACCGTAAAATGCTTACACATAACGGTGCAAAATTTCAGTCGAACACAATTAAGAGAATTTTGCAAAATCCAATCTACTGCGGTTACTATAACCGAGGCGGAGTCACCTCGAAAAGAGTTAAAGAATTGCAGATAATTGATGACGCAGTCTTTGATGAAGCGCAGAAAATTCTTGAACAGAGGAAGTACACCAACGAGAAGAAAACTCAGCTTGCCCGAACAGCTAAATCTTCAACAATGCTCGGCGGTAACATTTACTGCGCTCATTGCGGTAAGAAATTATGTGCCAACAGCTTTGTTGACAGATATACAACAAAAGACGGCACAATTCATGACGGTGGCAGGAGATTCCGCTATCTATGCTCAGGCAAAGCAATGAAACGCAACGAGTGTGACGGACAGTCGGTATATTCAGCCGCAAAGGTAGATGAGATTGTACTTGACGCCTTGCATAAATGCTTTGATAAAATCAAAGCTACGCCAAAGGACGCAGCGATTGAGAAAAAGTACAGAACACAAATCTCGCAAATTAAGGCTGAAATCAAAAGGCTGAATAAGGAAAATGAAACTTTAAAAAGAAAGCTCGGAGAGCTTACAGAGGAAATCGCAAATTCATTGTTGGGCGACAGCAAATTCACTCCCGATGTGCTTTCAACGGCTATTGAAACTACAAAGGGTAAAATTGCGGACAATGCTCAGGGGATTGCCGAAAAGCAAAATCAGCTCAATGACAAAGAAACCGATATGAGTAAGATTGATTACTACTATGAAGAATTTGTAAGCTGGGCTGACGAGTTTGACAACGCACCTGCTGAAAGACAGAGAATGATAATCTGTAAATTGTTCAAAGAAATTTTGGTAGGCAAGGGATACTCAGTACAAATCCTTATGGACTCTTCATATGAGCAGTTTTTGATATAATTGACATCGATAATTTCAACTGATATAATTTTATAAAAGAATAGAATAAGAATAGAATAAGAATATTCAAAGATGTATCTACTGCCTTTGACAGGTATATGAATATACACAGTCGAGAGCATGCGGCTGTTAACCGCAGGGTCGTTGGTTCGAGTCCAACTTGGGGAGCCATGCGCCGCGGATCATTATGGTCCGCGGCGATTTTTCTTTTGGAGAGTATTGCTTTTGCGCACGGTGCTTCTGTTTTTCGTAAAAGGTATGTTTACATTGGATAAGACACAATAAATTGCACAGATTAAAAATATGAAAAATAAGATTGGCAAAAATCTCGGAAAAATTGAAAACCGAACACTACTTGTAACAACAGTACATATAAACACCGCTTGCTATTTTTATATAATATGCTATAATAAGAACAACCAGTTGAAAGCGTTTCAATTTTATATGTCAGCTTACAGCTGTAGATGGAAATGAGGATTCTTGCTATGTATTTAGAGGAAAAGGGAGTTGTCTTTTCATAAACATTTAGGTAAGCTAAAATTTTATTTAATTATCATTATGGAGGGATATATAAATGAATATTGCGTTAAAGACAGAAGATGGAAAGACGTTTATAGAATTAGATGGAAGACTGGATACAACCTCCGCTCCTGAACTTGAACATCGGCTTGGGGACGTTCCTGAAGACGCTCATACGGTTATTTTTGACTTTGCAAAACTCCGTTATATTTCAAGCGCAGGGCTCAGAGTCCTTTTGGCGATAAAGAAAAAGCTGGGGGCAAAGCAAGGGGAGATCATCATCCGCAATGCGAATGAACTTGTAATGGAAGTCTTTGAAGCAACGGGCTTTACGGATATTCTTACGATTGAAAACGAATAGTTGCGCATAACAGAATGGAGGCCAAAATGAGTATTGATATAAGTAAGCTTTCTCTGGCAGGACAGGTGAATTATAAAAAGGTCATGGAAGGGATACCGATATGGCACAGGTTTATAGAGCTTTCAAAGGATCCTATGAAGCATAATGAAGAATTCCTTATGCAGGTTATCCGTGACAATAAAGACACAGAATATGGAAAAAAATATGATTTTGAAAATATACATACAATAGAAGATTTTCAGAAAAAGGTCCCCATAACAAAATACGACGATTATGCAGAATACATTCTTCGTATGACGGAGGATGGGGAAGAAAATCTGATCTGCGCATATCCCATAAAGCATTATAACAAATCATCGGGGACTATGGGGAATCCGAAAAGACTGCCTATGTCGGAAAAAGCGCTTAATATTTTTGACAGCTATGTTATGAAATGCGCCTATGGGCTGGCGGGTGAAAAACTTGGCCTAGACTGGATCGACGCAAAAACCATTGCCCTTACCGAATCTTCAGCAACAGAAGAGGTACTCAAATGCGGAGCAACCTATGGTGCCGTGTCCGCAAAAGCAGTGCGTCAGTTCAGACCCTATCTGGAGATGCTGTTTACCTCGCCGGATGAAGCTGCATTTCCGCTGCCCGATACAAATACAAGGTATCTTCATGCCCTGTTCAGCCTTATGGACAGCGGCGTGACAAATGTAACAGTATCATTTTTCAGCTTCTTTCTGGAGCTTTTGCGTTATATTGAAGGAAACTGGGAAATGCTTGTGAATGACATGGAACGCGGTACCATTGACGCTTCTGTAAAAATGTCCGATGCGGTTAGAAAAAGTGTTGAATCAAAGATGAAGCCTATGCCGGAAAGAGCGGCACAATTGCGCGAGATATTTAAGCAAGGCTTTGATACGCCGTTTATTTCCAAGGTGTGGCCCAGAATGAAATTTATTGCGGGTATAGGAACGGGTGGATTTAAACTGTATGCGGACAAAATAAAAGAAAAATACAGTGGTGACCAGGTTGCGCAGTTAAAGCTTGGTATTTCTGCTTCTGAGGGAACATTTACGGTGCCGGTTGATTTGAACCGAGAAGATACCGCCTTGATTCCCGACAGTGTATTTTTTGAATTTCTGCCGCTGGATGCGGACGACGATTTTTCAAAAATTGTTACAATGGATAAGCTTGAAATAGGAAAGGATTATGAAATTATAATCACAAATTGTTCAGGCTTTTATCGTTACCGTATGCGTGATGCTATAAGAGTTACGGGGATGTTCAACAATACGCCTACGGTTCAGTTCTTGTTTAGAATTGACCAGACTGTAAGTATAATGGGTGAAAAAACGACGGAGATCGCTTTGCGGGCTGCTGCGGAAAATACTGCCAAGGAGCTTGGATTTGAATTAATAGATTTTTCCATGTATCCCGATATGGATGCCACTCCCGCAAGATACCTGTATTTTATGGAAATAGGCGAAAAGCCGAAAGAGCTTAAACCAAAGGAAATACGCCATGTTCTTGAGCAAAAGCTTGCAGAAGCGAATCCGTCTATGGGCGATAAGGTTAAAAAAGGCATTTGCGGTGCGACAAAGCTGAATTTCCTTGAGGCGGAAACATATATGCTCTACAGAGATCTTATGATTTCAAAAGGAACGGCTTCCGGCCAGCTTAAGCCTGTACGTGTAATAAATAATGAATTGCAGCGTAAATTTTTCTTTGGATTAACAGAGTATGGTGTTGAGTTTGTAAGATAAATCCATGCGGCAATGGGGCAGGGCAATGCTCTGCCTCTATTCATATATATGGGTGTATGCGGAGGTAGTAACATGGCCGAATTGACCATTGAAGCAAAGCTGGATAAACTGGCAAGCGTGATAAATTTTGTGAATGCCCAATTTACTGATAAGCGGTATAATGAGAACGCATTGCTCCGTATCAATATTGCTGTAGAGGAATTATTTGTTAATATTGCGCGCTATGCATATCCAAACCAAAGTGGTAGCGTTACTGTACAGATAGATTTTAAAAATAGAAGTCAGGTACATATAACGTTTATTGACAGCGGGATTCCCTTTAATCCATTGGAGCAAAAGGATCCGGATATTACGCTTACAGCGCAGCAGCGGCGTGTAGGCGGCCTTGGAATTTTTATGGTCAAAAAGAGCATGGACTCTATGCAATATGAATATACTGTAGGACAAAACCGACTTACGATTGTGAAAACTTTTGCGGATGAAGAAGGATAAATTATACTTTACGGAAAATATTTGCCAACCGGTAGATACCTGCGGAAATTTCTTAAATGAACTGGTTCTTGCTTAAGATCGCCGTAAAACGGCCATTACAAGCTTTCGCTATGTGATTGGTATCGCTGGCGGCGCATCTGCTTGCGCTAAAAACACAAATGTATGATGGAGGGATTATACATGAAACAAAAAAACGAAATTTTATATCAGGCAGCCAATGCTTCACAAAAGGGATTGCCCGTATTGCTTCGCAAAGCGGCAATAAACTATGAAAATGTACAGGAAGAAACGCTTCTGGATATTCTTGCCTGCGCGCAGAATAGTGAATTTGGGAAAAAGTATCGCTTTGACAAAATGAAAAGCGCAGACGACTTCCGCAAAAATGTTCCAATCACAGAATTTAACGATTACAGGAATTATATTGAAAGAATGAAAAAAGGGGAAGAAAATGTTCTTTATGATGGAAAGACCTTATCCTTTGTAATGACAAGCGGGACAACAGGAGGCGAAAAATATATCCCTGAAAGTCCGCGGGGGGAGCTTGTCAAAAAGATTGTAAGCAATATGCGTACACTGGAAATGATACGCTGTTGCCCTGAAGCTATGCTGCCGGATAAAAAGATTTTGGCCATTACAAATTTGGCCGTGTATAATAAAACAGAGGGCGGAATCCCCGTTGGTTCGGCCTCGGGCCAGGCCGCAGGAGCGGATGCTGCGGCGGCAGAGAAACTGGTTCTACCGCCTGTTCTGCTTACAGCGGCGGAACTTGAGCTTGAAACCGTAGATTATTTATCGGTATTGTTCAGTATTGCAAACAGAAACGTGATTGCGCTGATATGCAATAATGTGGCGCATTTTGAAATGCTGCTTAAGCTGTTAAACAGCCGTTTTGATTCTTTTGTAAGCGATATACGCAGTGGCACAATTTCCGTGGAAATCAGTGATAAGCTGAGAGCAGAGCTTATGAAGTCTTGGAAAGCAGATGCCCGGCGTGCAGAGGAGCTTGAAAAAATCTATCAGCAAAAGGGAAGCCTTACCACAGAGGATATTTGGACAGGGTTTAAATTTGTAAGCTGCTGGCTATCCTCGGACGTGGGGCGTATTGCAAAGGAGCTGAGGGGGCTTTTCCCGAAAAACACAATGTTCTTTGACTGGGGCTACGGCGCCAGTGAGGGTAAATTTAACGTGCCTGTCCAGCCAGATCAATCAGGCGGTCTTGTGGCGGGCTTCGGCTACTTCTTTGAATTTTTGCCAATCGGTGGAAAGGACCCTATTCTTTTAAAGGATACAATAGACGGGGAGATGTATGAGCTTATTTTTACCACCTATTCAGGTCTCTACAGGTATAACATACATGACATCGTAAAAATAAGCGATAACAACGACGGCTCAAAGTCTATGGAGTTTGTATGCAAAGCTTCAGATAAGCTTGTTTTGGGTGGAAAAGAGCTTTATTCTGTTTATCTTACAGATATTGTTGAAAGTTATGAAAAGGCGAATAATACCACTATACGCCTTTTCCAGGGTGAAAATTTAAACGAATCCTTACAGCTTTATATTGAACCGGTGGATAAAAATATAGATAAAACCGGGTTTGAAGCGTATATGAAAGCCGAATTAAACAAGATTGGAATTCTGCTTGCAGGAGTGGAATGGAAAGAATCCGGCTACCGAAATGCGCTGTTTAATAAACGGGTCAGCGCCGGAAAAACCATAAACCAGACAAAGCTTCGTATATTTATTTAAGAAAGGAACTATCTTATGCAGCAGATAAGAATAAAAGCTGTAGGTGATAATCTGATCCATAAGGAATTATATCATGCGGCTGAATATGAAAAGGGAAGATACAATTTTGACGAAATGTTTGTAAATATTCAGGGTGCGCTTGCAGATGCGGATGTAGCGGTTATCAATCAGGAGACGATTCTTGTAAACGATGCGTCCAGGATAAGTTCCTTTCCTAAATTTGGAAGCCCCAGCGAGCTAGGAGATGCAATTGTAAAGGCAGGATTTAACGTTGTTACCCACGCTTCAAACCATGCACTGGACAAAGGGGTTAAAGCCATAAAGGATACCGTATCTTTTTGGAGGGAAAAGTACCCTGGTATTACATATGTTGGTATACATGGCAGTGAAAAGGATCAAAGTACAGTAAGAGTTCTTGAAAAAAACGGTATACGCGTTGCCCTTCTGAATTATACGAAAAGTCTTAATTTTCAAAGAGTTCCCAGGGAATATCCTTACTGTGTGGATTTAATGAGACGAAACAGAAAGAAACAAATAAAAGAGGATATAAAGAGGGCAAAAGGTAAAGCGGAATTTGTTATTGTATTTCCGCACTGGGGCTGCGAATACCTGTATGAACCTGTAAAATCACAGCGTGCATGGGCATCTTTCTTTGCTGAAAGCGGCGCAGATTTAATTATAGGAACGCACCCGCATGTTGTCCAGACCGTTGAGACAATTGCCGCGTCGGATGGAAGAAAGGTCCCCTGCCTGTATTCTTTGGGGAATTTCATTTCATGCCAGATAAAGCAGGGCACCATGCTTGGCGGTATGGCCGATATTGTTCTTGAAAGAACCAACGGAAAACCTACAGTAACAAAGGTTCAAATCCTACCGTTGGTAACACATACAGACAAAAACTACTCATACTTTACAACATATCCTTTAAAAGATTATTCAGATAAACTTGCTTCGGAAAATAAAATTTTCCATGTGGTAAAGCGTATATATAATATAGATGTAGACTGCAATTATCTCAATCGTCTTTTTAACGATATACTTGCACAACGCGCGCAGGAATATAATGAATTTAAAAAGCCGGCTGATGTTACATGGTCAAATATAAAAGGCGTTTTTAATGCGCTGGCCGGTAAAAATATAAAAAAATAGAAAGGCGTGATACATTTGATACGGCTTTTAAAAAGATACATAAAAAATTATTTTCCTGCGCTTATGGGGAATATTCTTTTTGTTGCGCTGCAAATTGTGATTCAAACGGTATTTATCATGTCTGAAATGAAAAACATTTTGGATAACGGAGTAGCGGCCAACAACATGACAATGATATGGCAATCCGGTCTGAAAATGCTTTTGTTTACGATTGCGTCCGGCGTATGTACAATTATTTCGTCCTATCTGAGTGCGCGTGTGACTGCCGGAGTAACCTGTGATATAAGAAAGGCCTGCTTTAAAAAGGTGACAAGCATGTCCTCGCAGTCCTATAACAGGTTTGGGGCCTCAACGCTTTCGACCAGGACAATGGCGGATGTGATGCAGATCCAAATTCTGATTATAAACATTCTTCGCACGAGTCTTATGGTTCCAATGATTATCGTATGTATGCTGTTTTTGATTTTCAGAATAAACCGTATGCTGTTTTGGGTTATGTTCGTTTCTTTTGCTGTTACGGTATTTTCACTTGCGTTTTTGGGCGCAAAGTCAAAGCCGCTGTTTGAGGTCCTTCAGAAAAAAATAGACAGAATCAGTATGCTTATGAAAGAAAAGCTCAGCGGCGTTCGGGCTATAAGAGCCTTTCGGAATCAGGATCTTGAAGAAAAGAAGCTGGAAGAGGCAAATGATGAAGCGTACAAGGCGGCAATATCGGCAAATGCCAAGATTAACTTTCTTGCTCCACTTTCTCTGATTATTATGAACTGGGCTGTCGTACTGATTTATTTTGTGGGAACCAAGCAACTCCAGATAAAAATGGCTTCCATAAGTGATTTGTTGCTCATTTTCCAATACCTTGCGTATTTTATTTCAAGTATAGCGGTTATTCCCGTGTTGGTTAATTTGCTGCCAAAGGTATCTGTTTCCTGCGCCAGAATTAACGCTTTGCTGGATGATGCAGGCGATGCGGCGCCCAACAGAAACAATGTGCGCAGTGGTATTGAGGCGGGCAAGGTTGAATTTTCCAATGTTATTTTTGGGTATTCAGGAGCTACAAATGTTATAACGGATATAACATTTACGGCAAAGCCGGGAAAAACGACCGCTTTTATTGGGACAACCGGTAGCGGTAAAACTACGATCATGAACCTTCTTATGGGGTTGTACCAAATGAATTTTGGAGAAATAAAAATTGACGGTACAAGCATACGCGACTATGACCCGGATTATCTGCGAAGCCGTATTTCCTACGGGACACAAAAGGCTATGGTGTTTCAGGATACTGTGTATAATAATATTTCCGCATATAACAAAGAATGTTCGGAAGAAAGGGTCAGGTTAGCGTGTGATGCGGCCGAATTCAGCGAAGTGCTTGAAAAAATGCCGGATGGAACCAATTCCATGATGGCGCAGGGCGGTATGAATATCTCGGGAGGGCAGCGTCAGCGGCTGTCGCTTGCAAGAACAATAGCAAAGGATGCGGCCATATACATATTTGATGACACCTTCTCGGCTTTGGACAGCAAAACAGAAGCATCGGTAAGAAAAAATATCAAAAATATTCTTAAGGGAAAAACCATAATCATGGTTGCGCAGAAAATAAGCACGATCGCCGATGCGGATAATATTATCGTACTTGACAAAGGGAGAATTGCCGGTCAGGGAACGCATGCATATCTGCTGGAAAATTGCGATGAATACAAAGAAATATATAATACCCAGTGCTATACTGAAAAGCAGGGTCCTTAACGCAAAGATAGCAGAATGGAGATTATTATGAAAAAAGTAAATAAAAATAAAAAAAGCAGTTCACCCGGCTTGACAAAAAAGATATTACGAGATATAGGAAACAAAAAGCTACTGATTGTTTCATCTATTGTAATAATTGCCGCTGCCAAAATATGCCTTTCGATTGCTCCTAAAATATCGGGAGGAATAACAGATTTTCTGGCACAGGCGGTTGTGACAGGGGATTTTCAAATTCCATGGATCATAGTGCAATGTCTGCTGCTTGCTGTGCTCTATCTGTTCGGTAATGGAGCAGACGGAATTGTAAACCGGAATATGGTAAAAATATCGCAGACGCTTTCCCGCAAGCTGAGAAACGACGCACAAAGAAAATTAAACCGTCTGGATTTTAATTATCTCGACACACATCCGGCGGGCGATATACTTTCAAGAGTTACAAATGACGTGCTGACTTTGTCAAACAGTATAGAATCAACCTTACCGACGCTTGTGGGGCAATTTATACTGCTTGTCGGCGTTGTAGTCATGATGATTGTCACAAATCCAACGCTTACGCTGATTTATGCCGTCACACTTCCGATCAGTTTTTGGATTACCTCGCTGATTGCAAAAAAGACGGGCGTACAGTTCAAAAAACAGCAGGATGCAATGGGAAATCTGAATGCGATGGTTTCAGACGTATATTCCAATCATATGATTTTGAAGGCATACGGATGCGAAAAAAGCAAGTCGGAGGACTTTGAAAACCTTAATAAAGAATTCTATCGTACATATGTTAAATCAAGATTTTTGTCGGGCTTTATGATCCCTATAGGCGTACTGGCAAACAACGTGTCCTATATTGTTTTGTGCGTGGCAGGAGGGCTTATGCTGATTAATCAAAGCCTGTCCATAGGTGAATTTCAGGCGTTCCTGTTTTATGGCAATATGATAGGCTCTCCGCTGTCGTCGTTTGCAAACTCCATAAATAACATGCAAAACGGTATATCCGCTTTACAGAGAATTTATGAATTTCTTGACGAAGAGGAAATGCCTGAAGAAAAGCCTGCCCTTACTATAGATCCTGATGCGATTAAAGGCGAGGTAAGATTTGAACATGTAAAATTTGGATATGTACCTGGAAAGACGTTGATGAAAGATGTGTCGCTTACTGCAAAGCCCGGTATGACTATGGCGGTTGTAGGGCCGTCCGGCGCTGGAAAAACAACGCTGATTAATTTGCTTATGAGATTTTATGATATCGACGCAGGGCATATATATCTGGACGGAAAGGACACCTCAAAGCTTTCAAAGGATAATTTAAGAAGCGCTTTTGGTATGGTTTTGCAGGATACCTGGATTTTCGATGGAACAATTGCAGAAAACATTGGCTATGGCAAGCGGGATGCTACTCGCGAAGAAATTATAGAAGCGGCCAGGCTTGTGCGATGTGATACCTTTATTGATAAACTGCCTGAAGGCTATGATACGCATATAAGCGAGGAAAACTCGGCTTTATCGTCCGGGGAAAAGCAACTTCTCGCAATAGCGCGAACCGTACTTGCCAATCCGCCTATTCTCATTCTTGATGAGGCAACCTCTCAAGTTGATACAAAGACGGAACTTTTAATCACGCAGGCAATGGAAAAAATGATGGAAAACAAAACGAGCTTTATCATAGCGCATAGGCTGTTTACTATCCGCAATGCCCAGGCTATTATATTTATGGTTGACGGGGATATTAAAGAGGTTGGGTCGCACGAAGAACTGCTTGCAAAGAAAGGGTTGTACGCTTCTATGTATAGCAGCGCCGCCGACAGTATTGAATAATTTCACAAATATTTTTAAATGAAAATATTTGTGAAAGGAGGCTTTCTGAAACAAATTATATAAGAGTTAATACCGTATCTGATTCAGGGATGCAGTATTTCCTTCGTCCTCCCAAAAACAAAGGGCCAGTGTTTAGATGAACACCGATAAGGAAGTATCAAAAACATACGAGCTTAACGGCTGACAAACAGGAAAGCAACAAGAAACTCACGCTCAAGTTAAAGAGCGTGAGTTTCTTGTTGCTTATTTCTTTTTGTTGTTATTAGCCATTTCTGCAATCTGCATTAAATTGCTAAAAGATTCTGGGTTTCGGAGTAACTCTGGAAGTAATACTTTCATCATAATTGTGTCAGCCGATTCTGTTTTTGCTGCATTGCTTAAGCTAGTTTGCATAATTGTCTGTAAGGTTTCATTATCTTTTTTTGAAATTTCGGTTTTTAAATCTGCAATAGAATCTTGAATTTGATAAAGTATAGGTAATAAACCAGAAAATGTTTTGTCATTTTTGTCATTTGCATTTCCATCTGATTCGTCAGCAGATTCAAAAGAAATTGCTGAAATTGTTTGTTGCAGGCGTTCTTTAATAGCCTCAACACTATCCAAATCAGTTAGGTCATATTCAAAAGTCCGAATGGTATTCACGTCAAAGGGTAGATTTTCTCCTTTACATTTGAGGTGAATAATAGGTTTCCCGGTACACTTTCTATAACCCATCTCGTAAAAAACATTAGGATTATGTCCTGAGATATCTGCGATGACCAAATCGGCAGATAAAAGTTTATCAATGATCGTTTGTGTTATTGAATCCGAATCATTAATCTGGTCTACTCTTTCGACGCTTAAACCACAACTTTGGCACACCGGATTAATGATGTGCTTTAACAATTTATCTGCATTTGTTCTAATTTCGCTACCTTCTTCGCCAATCGGAGAAACTACAAAACAATATTTCATGTTATCTGCACCTCTACTTTCTTTTGCAAGCATATATATTGCTCGGTCAATTTTAATGATAGTTTTATTTCTCAACAAAGTATTGATCGATCCAGCAAATTGCCCCTCGCTATATTCCGTTGCACCACATTGCTCTAAATAGATTTTCATCTCCTGCACGGAATGAGATTTCATGTCAGCAAGAAGATCTAAGATGATTTCTTGTAATCTTGCGCTCGTTATCAAACCATCACGCCCTTTCTTGCAGATATAATAGCATATTCCTTGCGGTAATGCAAGATATTTTTTTAGGATAAATCCAAGATTGCAAGATTTTTTCGCTATATACTGTTCGAGCGGTGTATAGCACAATCGATTCTACGCATTTAGGGTAAGATATTTGGGGAGCGGTGGTAAGATCCTATCATCATTATGGATAGCACAATAAAAAGCCTTAGAAATCAAGGGAGTTTATCTCCTAAATGCGTAGACACAATCACCATAATATCAGTGGGCGCAAGCAGTTTTCTGCTTGCGCCCCGCTTAATTACCACACAGCAAAGACGGAGGAAGCCGTCAAGGGCGCGAAGCGTTCATCTTGACCCTTGACGGCTTCCTTTGGCTTTGCTATTTCTTGACTACAATGGCTTCCACCAACTTTGCCTGCAAGCGGTGCTTCATATACTCATCGATGCCGATGTGCGGCAAACCGTTTTTATCATAGAGTGTTCGTGTGCAAATCTTGTTGATGTAACGGTCATAATACCGCAAGACGCGCTCCAATGCGAACGGATCACCGGCGCGGGCCGCTTCGATCACGTCCATTGGCAAAAGCATTCTGCCGTTAAAAGTTGCTTGCTTCATGTTAGTGCCTGACTTCTTTGGATTGTAAGTCTTTCTGCAATTCGTTCAGGGCTTTGGTGCGGTGCCGCTGGACGGCGCTGCGGGACATTCCCACAAGGCTGCCGATCTCACTGTCTGCCAGCTCTAACACACAATGCAGGATTAAAATGCCTTGCTCCTGTTCCGGCAGACTGGCAAAGGCGTCAGCCACCAGCTCGTCCCGGATATGTAAGGCATAGCCATAGGCCGTGAATAGGATGCTGTCGCTTGGGTATTCGTCCACCGTGCAGAGCTTGCCCATTTCATGCTGCGGCAAGGAACTGAACTCGGTTTCCCGGTTCCGCTGGTGGGCCAAATCCCGCAGGTGGGTTCTGGCCTCGTTGCGGAGAACGGTTTTGCAGAAAGCGTCAAACCGGCAGCGTTCTCCATAACCATCAGGAGTGTACTTCATCTTCTCACCCCCGATCTGCGGGAGAGTGAGAAGCCGGGGCCGGTTGCGCCGCCCCCTGTGTCCATGTTGCTGCGGAAATTTCGGCCCGCACCGAAAGGCCGCAGGAACCGACAAAATTCACCCGTCAAGTCGTAGATCCACCGGGCGGAAATGAAAGCGATATGAAGTTGACCTACATGGTATAATACATATTTTTGGCCGGAGTTATCCCCTATTGGGCACAGGCTTTTTTTAAGAAGTTGTTCCGTTGAAAAGCAAGTCGTATCAGCATGGTAGCTCCCTCCGCGGGCCGCCGATCCTGCGCCGGACAAAAGGAAAACGACAGCCTTGATTTCTCAAAGCCGCCGCTGGGTCATATGGGCGCATCAAAAGGGCTACTGTAGGGAGAGGCTACGTAAGGAAGTAGCCTCTCCCAAGTGCTTTGTAATCAGCCAGATTGATTGAAATTGTAGGAAAATCAATATATTTGGAGGATTACATAATGGAAAACAGAATTTATAACGAGCAGAACGGTTTATGGTACGAAAAGCAGGTCGATTACTATTTGCCTTGTCTGGCACTCCCCAAAGCAGAAAATCAGCCTGTCGGTGTATGGGGACAGCGACACGCACGATATTTGAAAGAACATCGCAAGGTTTTGTATATGAACCTGCTGACAAGCGGAAATTTAAATTCTCATCTTGCAGAAATTGATAAGCAGGCTGAGGATATGTTTTCTCGGTTGGTAAAGGAAATGGCAGAAAAGCAAGGTGTTACCGAACAGTTAAAGGCAAGTGAGCCGATGCTGTGGGTGGACAAAATGAACGCAATTCGCAATGCCGCTATGGAAGTGGTCAACAGCGAGGCGATTTTCGTATGAGAACAACGAAATATTATCTCTACTTGACCGATGAAGAATATCGCCTTGTGTTGCAATCGTTAGTTTCATTCAAAAATAGTCTTATCCGTGAAAGCAGATACACCGATGCAGTTGATGAACTTATCATTAAATTCTCAAAGGCAAAGGCAAAGAAAATACGAATAGCATAAAATTATGGAGGTCGATACCGTCAAAAGTATCGACCTCCATTGTCGTATTGCCTATTGTGTTGTAACGCTTTCGGGTGTCAATTTCCTTGCCATACAAGGCTTATTAAGGCTTGTTTTTCAGGCAGTAATTTTATATTACTTGCTTGGCTTTGGCTGATATAGGCGTTACACAAGTGCTGAAAACGCACCATAACGCCACAATATGAAAAAGTAATGATTTAGGTATAAACACCTTACCCCCCCTCAAAGTGCAGACTGAAAAAACGGCTTAAATAAAGGCTATTTTAAACCTGAAATTTCGACTATGCAAATCAAGGGCGAGGATACTTTCAGTGGTATCTTCGCCATTTGCCTAAACATATGTTGATATAACAATTTTTTACACCCATTTTACTCTACAATGATTTCGAATTTTACACACAAAATGTATAATAAACTTAATTCTGTAAAGGAGAGATTAAAATATGAAGAAAAAAAGAATGTTAAGCATAGTTCTTGCAATGCTGATGATGACTACATCAGTACCATTTGTAAGTGCAGCAGAAAGTGGCAACACTATCTTTATTAACGAGATTGAATCAGACAGTGCAGAAACCAACGATTATATTGAACTAATCAATATAGGTACAACCGATGTTAATATTAGTGGTTGGTTTGTATCTGACAACAAAGAGCTCGAAAGATTGTCAGATGGAAGTACAAAGAAATTTGAAGAAGGTACAGTAATTAAAGCTGGTGAACTTCTTGTAGTTGAGCTTGACCAAGAAGGTCAAATAGAATTTGCACTTGGAAAAAATGACAGTGCTATTTTATACAATGCAAATTCCGAAGTGGTAGATAGCCACACCTATACAGGTCACGCTGTTGGCACATATTCAAGAGTGCCGGATGGCACTGGTGCATTTGTAGATTTGGCTGCTACAAAGGGTGCATTGAACATTGTAGATGCACCTGCTGAATCTGAAGGTAAACTTGTAATCAATGAAATTAACTCTTCCCCTGATGACTGGGTAGAAGTAATGAATATCGGTGAAACTGATTTAGATGTTTCAGGATATGAAATCAGAGATAATTCAGATGACCATCGTTGGAAATTTCCAAGCGGTACAACAGTAAAAGCCGGAGAGTTGTTTTTGGTAAAAGCAGACTCTATGGGACTAATATATAATGACGCAACTGATAGCTATGAAGAGAATAATTTTGATGCAGCTATTGGTATCGGTTCGGGTGACTCTATCAGACTTTATGATGGCAACAGCAATCTTTTGGATAGCCATAGTTGGACAGAACACGCAAGCTATGATGGAGATGCAGCTAAGGCATCGCTTGGTCGTTATCCTGATGGAACAGGAAGTTTTTGCTTAATGCCTGAGACCGCCGGTTCTACGAACACTTGGTATAAACCTGCTATTGTTCTCAATGAAGTGGAGTCTGACGGTGATGATAATGACTGGGTGGAAATTTATAACAACAGTGCTGAGCCGGTTGACATTTCCGGTTGGTATATTTTAGATAATGACCCTGTTGGTCATAAGGCTGAAATTACACCGGTTTCCGATGGAACAATTCTTCAACCTAACTCTCATTTTGTTTTTGAGGGAAATCAGCATTTTGCGTTCGGTTTGGGAAAAAACGATACGGTGACAGTTTTTAATAAGGATGGAGCCGTTATTGATGAATATGTTTGGAGTGGACACGCTGTTGGTGTCTATGCTCGTGTTCCTGATGGTACAGGTGAGTTCATAGATTTTGAAGCATCTACTAAGGGGAAAGCTAATGTAATCACAAATCCAGTGATTCTGAATGAAATTCAGTCTAATGACCCTAACGGTGGTGCTGACTGGATTGAACTTGCGAATCCTACAAATGCTACGATTGATATTTCCGGTATTGTTATTAAGGACAACGACGATACACACAGTTATATAATCCCCGACGGAACTACGATTGAGGCAAATGGTTATTTGATTTTGACAAGCGATTCTTTTGGATTCGGACTTGGTAAGAACGATTCAGTAAGACTTTTTGAAAATGATTTATTGATTGCAAGCACTACTTGGGTAGAACACACCTCACCAACTTGGGGACTTTATCCAGATGTAAAAGGAACTGAATATCGCAATACATTGGAAGCAACTCCGGGAACAGCGAATAAGTTTGCAGGTATTCCCGATATCATTGATTGGGCAGGAGATAATTCGACTATTATTTATGACGTAGAATCAATGTTCTTAGAAGATTCCTCAGGACTTGATTTCCACAACGGACAGCTTTATGCAGTAGATAACGGAACAGGAAAGTTTTGGATTTTAGATGTAGCCAAGGATGGCAAGCTTACATTCGCAAATGGTTTTGAGAACGGAAAGCGTGTGCAGTTCCAAAAGGATGCTGGAAACACAAACGCTGCAGGTCCTGACTCTGAAGGTATTACTGTTGATGGAGATGGATTTGTATATTTAGCTTGTGAACGTGATAATTCTGCTAAAGGTGTTAATTACAATGTAATATTAAAAGTAGATCCAAAAACAGAAGGTTCAAGTCTTGTTTCAATTAAAGAATGGGATTTAACTGCTTCTTTACCACAGGTTTCAGCAAATATGGGTATTGAATCTGTAGAATGGGTTTCCAATGCTGAGGTTGAAGGAAAACTCTTTGATAAAAATACGAATGCTGCCTTTGACAGTAAAAATTATGCAAACGCAGTATCAAATGGTGTATTCTTTGTGGCACTTGAAGATAACGGACACATTTATGCTTATGTTTTAAACGAAGATGGTTCTGTAATTCAGATTGCTGATATTGACAGTAAAATCGGCGGTGCTATGGCTTTAGATTATGATACATATGAAGATACATTATGGGTTGCTTCTGATAACGGATATAACAATATGGCTGCTAAAATTGTATTTAATGGTGGAGAAGAGCCAAACATTGTCCACGTAAAGCCGGCAACTGGTGTCGATGCTACTCGTAACTATGAAGGTTTTGCGATTGCAAGTGTTGATTATACCCTTAATGGAAACAGACCTGTTTACCGATTTGAAGACGGTGTAACAAGTGGTTCACTTCTTGTAGGAAGCGTTAGTTGTGATTATGTTCCTCACAGCCATAATTATAATGAATTAAAGAGTGATGTTACGGGACATTGGTATGAATGTGAATGTGGTGATGTATCTGGAAGAACGAATCACTCCGCTAATGATGACGGTGACTGCACCACAGATGTTCTTTGTGATGTGTGTAATTACAAGATGATTAATGCTGAAGCATCACACACGGGCGGTCAGGCTACTTGTACCGAAAAAGCAGTTTGTGATAATTGCGGAAGCTCTTATGGGACTTTGGCTGAACACACTTACGGTACTGAATGGAAGAATGACAAAGATTCTCACTGGCACGAATGTGAGTGTGGCGATGTTGCAGAGGTCGTAGTTCATACTTCTACTACTGTGAATGCGAAAGAAGCTACTGAAACTGAAAAAGGCTATACAGGTGATACAGTCTGCAAGATTTGTGGATATGAAATTGCAAAGGGCGAAGAGATTCCCGTAAAAGTGACAACTACTGAGCCTGACAACGACAGCACAAATAATGGTGACACGTCATCTCCGCAGACCGGAGATAATAGTAATATGTCACTTTGGATAGCGTTAATGTTCATATCAGGGTTTGGACTTGTGGGTGCTACGGTACTCAGTAAAAAAAGAAAAGTAATTAGATAAAAAGACTATATAGCGAAGGTATAATGCTTATATCTTCGCTATTAGGCTATTATTTACACTTTTTGAGAATGGTGAAATTATTAATTTTGAGGTATTATGGAATGAATTTATATAAGCTGAGATTTATTTTGTGGATGATAGGTCTAATATGCTGTTGTTTGATTGTAGCCTTCTAGATTATAGAGTGGAAATTAGGAGTAGTAATCGGTTTTATAATACTATTCATTGATTTTATAGTCATTGGGCTGAAAAACCGTTGCCCATTTTGTAATAAAGCTCTTCCTATAAAACCAAAACAAAATGAATTTTGTCGCAGTTGTGGATGCGAAATTGATTAACGGTATGCTTGTTGAAATGTATCATTGAGAAACTTGTAATGAAGAAAAAAACATTTTACATTATTTTACTTGGTGCAGTTGTATCCAGTATGATAGCGTTTCTGTTTCCACTTTCATTTTCAAATCTAATAGAGAATTGCGATTCAATAAAGATAATTTATATCAATGACAATTTGCAACACTCCCCTATCAACGAAAAAATTTTTGAAAAGGATTCGGAAACATTTTCCGAACTGAAAAACATTTTCGAGGATTATTCATATCGTCGCTGTGTGCGTACTATTTTTGATGGTTCAAGTATGTCAGGTAATGATGCTGGATATTGGTTGCATATCTATATTGATAATGGCAACGAAAGAACTGTAATTATCTTAGGAGGTACAGGAGAAATGCAAATCGAAGATAAAATTTACCGAATGGGATATTGGGGAAATGAAAGTATGTTGGGATTTATGGAAGAAATAGTTGAGGTAGCTTTCACCGATTAGAACTGCATAAAGATTTTACACTACCTTGATTTCGAATTTTACACACACAGTTTATCATTTAATCGGATTTCTGATTGTAGCAAAGCGTTATGTAGAAATAGATATTCCCACATTTACAATTATGATTGGAGTTTTTGTGACAAATCTTGTACTTTCTGCAATACTTAATAAAATGGCCAAAAGAGATTGGTAAGAATTTTGTTTTATATATCACTTGACAATAGAACATTTGTTCTGTACAATAATGGTGTGACAGTTTAACTGTCACGGACAACTGAATATGATGTAGATTTGAGAAAGTGGTAAAAGCCACCTAATGCACACGGTATGCTAAGAGAAAATACCGTCATTCACCCCCAAATGCTTTTTGGTACTGTCAGCGGGTAGTGAGTGTAAAAACAGTCCCGTCTTTGAATTTCAAAGCCGATACATAACATCTTTTTGAAGCGAGAGCAAAGCTCCCGCCGATTCTTGATGTTTATGTATCGGCTTTTCTGTTGTCCTTTTTTCAAAATAGTTTTTACTTCTATGAAAAAAGTTCCCAATTAAATAGTAAGAAGAAATTTTCAAAAAATCGGATATTTTGTTCTTCTCACTGGCTACTTATTGAGGGGATAGGCAGAGCTGATTACACATAACAACTGAATGACCGTCTGAATGGGATACGACTTTGCGATGATACGAGCAAGGCAACGCCGCTGAAAAAGGCAGGGGCAGGAACTGCATTCGGGTAGAACGGCAAAAGGCAGTGTCAACTTGGCACAAAAGTGATGTCATTAAAGGATTTTATGGCAAAGTGGCATCACTTTTACCACCACAAACGAGAAAGGAAGTGACAGTTTTGAGAGCAATGACAAAGGGAGAAAGGATTGTGGCAGAGGCTCTGGGAGAACTACCGATAAAGGGCGAACCAATAATGACCTCAAACCACCCTTTTCTTCGGGAAGTAACAGAGTTTATGGCAGACAGAAAGGAATGGGAAAGAAATACAACTATTCCAATTCCGAAATACAAAGGATGCGGGATACTTCGGATAAATTGTGCCGTGAATATGGCTTGTCTGTGATAGATAAGCCGAGAAAAGCACCATCACGCCCCGTATGGCTTGATGAAAAAGCAGGTAAACCCACAAGGTACAATGTGCACCGAGAGGATATTGAAAATGCCATTTATGGTAGTAATACCTTGAAACAGTTTGAGAAATTTCTTATTCGTAAAGGTTATGAAATTGATTTTAGCGGTAAGCATTGGAAGGTGCGATTGCCACAGTATAAAGGTTTTACCCGTTTAGATACTCTCAACGAAAAGTGGACACCGGAATTGGTACACGAATTTATCCAAAAGATTGTAGTCGGCAAACCCGAATACAAGGACGGAAAGCGACACCAAAGTGTAGAAATCCACTACAACGGTGTGGGAATTATCCGTGAAGCCACTCCCGAAGAAATGGAAGAACACTTCCAAGAACACCTTAAAACAAAAGGTGTAAGAAAAACGGCATAACCCGAAGGCTACGCCGTATGAAACGATAATATTAAATTTGAGATACAAAGCCACCAAAAGGGACACCTTCTTTACGTAGGGTGTCCCTACGACGGCTTTTTTTCTTTTGCCGTCGTCCGGCAGCTATCTCAACATATTATGTCCGAATGAAGTCGTTACGCTTTAATGGTTCCTTTCTTCCTTACAAGAACTGTCCCTGTCATAGTAGCTGCAAGACTGGCAACTACATGGCTGACCAGTACCGCAACCCAAATCCCATTTAGGCCAAAGCCCAAATAAGAAAGCAAATAGGCCAGAGGCATCCGAACTACAATATAATAGAAAATCATCAGGGACATACTTTTTGAGGGCTTTCCCATGCCATTGAGGGCGCCTAAGTAGCAATTTGTAATTGTGTTAAGAACATAGCCAATACTGACAATCAAAAAGTATATTCCGACAATGACCGCAACATCACCGCTTTTGACAAATAGACCGGAAAGCTGTTTTGAAAAGCCAATTACCAAAACAGAAAGGATTACAAGCAAGCCACAGCCATATCCCAATGCACATTTTAGATAATCTTTTGCCCGGTCATATCGTGCGCCACCAATACACTGTCCAATAATGATAGTCAAAACCATATTTAAAGCCATCGCCGGGTAGAAAAGAATGGTTTCCAATTTTCCTGTAACTCCATAAGCCGCTATTGCAGTGACACTATATGTACTGACAAGGGCTGTGAGAAACGTTGTGCTGATTGCTGGAATACTCTGCTGAATGATAGAGGGAATTGCTTTCTGAATGAGTGGCAATATCTCATTCCCATCAAACGCAGAGATTTTGAATTTGAATAACTTTTTCTTTTTCAGATAAATCAGCATAAACAGCAAGCAGATCACCTGAGAAAGCAAAGTGGCAATCGCGGCACCATGAAATCCAATGAAATGGATAGAAATAGGATCGAGGATTGCGTTCAAAATTGTTGATACCAGCATTGCAACAGCTTGAAACATCGAATTGCCAAAGCTCCGCAAAACGGCGGTAAAGTAAAGATAGAGATAGACCGCCAAATACCCAAGAATATAGATTGCCAGATAGCTGTATGCCATGTCATAAGTTTCAGCCGGGGTATTCAGAACTTTCAAAATTCCCGGCAGAAAAACCTCAAGCAGAATGGTTACAAGGATAGAGAAAGCTACCGCCACAAAAAAAGATGTGGAAATCAAACTTTCTGTTTTTTTCTTGTCCTTTGCACCAATAGCCTGTGAGATCAAGATTGATACACCATTTGTTGCCCCCATCGCAACAGAGGTCAAAATCAAAATGATAGGGGTGGAGTTTGTCAAAGCGGCATAAGCCGTTTCTCCGAGCAAATTTCCGATCCACAGACTATCCACAAGGTTATACATCATATTAAGGAACATGGCGGCAATCATGGGGAGCGCCATCGCCATAAGGCAACGCTTTGTATTACCGCCTATAAAATCAATCTTAGTTGGCATAATAAACATCCTTTCTCCGAAATATGAATGAATAACATTCATCTCTTGATTAAAAAATATAAGTCGTCAATGCGACATTTAATGAATGAAAACTATTCAATATAACTGCCTTAATATCCCCCGCCCCAAAGCGGGGGATTATTCAAAGATGAAGTGCATAAATAAGAAACTCTCGAATCCGTTTTGACTTATCTTCTTGCGTCAAATCGTCCGCCAGCAAGATGCCAAGCTGTCCATACACACAAAACATAGCGGCGGCCTGCAAATCGTCAAACTGGATCTCGCCTTTTTGCCGGGCCCGATATAACAGTTTCTCTACAAGTGGAACCAACTTCTCACATACTTTGAGAGAGAGCTGATCGTGGAATTTTTTGTTTTCTACTCCGTGAAAAACAGAATAGTATTTTGTGTCCCTTTCTTCCATAGTGGCGGGCATATCTTCAATAATCTGCCGCAAGGTCTTATGATCGCCTTTTTCAGAACTGATAAACTGCTCCACCAGAACATCGGCGTATTGTTCAATCGCACTATCAAACAGAGCCTCTTTAGACGGAAAATAACGATAGCATAGACCTTGTGCCACACCGATTGCTTTTGCTATATCTGTAATCGAGGTTTTTTCATATCCATTTTCCCCGAACAATTTAAGGGCAGTATCTAAAATCTCCTGCTTGCGTACTTCCGGCTCCTTTGTAACTCGCATAGTCTGCTCCTCCTTTCTTCTTATGATAGCACGCTCACTCTAAAAAATCAATGAGTGAATATCAATCATTTTTCGCCCATAGCAATACAAGCTGTGTTTCCAATCTGTTCCCATGATACATCGTGAAAATATTTGGAAAGCATAGAAACAAACTCGGCTTCGGAATAAATTTTTACATCCCCCTCTTTGCTATGCCGCATATAAAAATTCATTATCACACGCCCTACAAACGGTTGCCAGCAATCGCCCATGAGGAATGTACCGCTTGGTTTCAATACTCGATGTACTTCCCTTAATACATTCTGCGGTGCCGGATAATGATGAAATGAATCGTTGCAGTACACAACATCAAAAGTGTCATCCTGGAATGGGAGCGACTCGCTATCTCCTAAAAACAACTTAACTTTTTCCGGGAGTTTCGATTTTGCAACAGCCAACATTTCTTCGGACAAATCAATACCGCATAATTCTTTTTGAGCATCTTCTTGCAGAATAAGTTTTAGCATTTCACCAGTCCCGCATCCTAAATCCAATGCGGATTGAAATGGAATGTGTGACAGCTTTTCCAGCAGGACGGGATAAAGGGAGCGGGCGTGCTGGCCCTTAATATCTTTATCATAGGTAGCGGCCTGCTGATTAAATGTTGCTTTCGAGTTTTCTTTTATGGTATTCATGGCGCTACCTCCTTTCCATCAATCAGTATAGCACCTTTTTCTGAAATGTCAATGAATAGTATTCATTCAATTATATAAATTATGTGGAGCAGTCTTTCAACCCGGAAATCATACGAGGGAACAGCGAACAGCGGCAGCGGGTCAGCCACAAGCTGAAAAAGCGGCTGCATAATGCCCCGGAAAACCAGCGCATATTCCCCAACACCCAGCCCGCTATTATCGAGGAACAAGTCTTTACACGGGTACAGGAATTACGGGAGAATAAGCGCCGCCCGGCCAAGCAAGCCGAACGGCAAGGGCTGTTTTCTGGCCTGCTGTACTGCGCCGACTGTGGAAGCAAGTTGTATTTCGCCACAGGCAAAAATATGACACCGCAGCAAGACTGCTATCGGTGTTCCCGGTATAAGAGTAACACGGGTAATTGTACCATGCACTTTATCCGGGAAGAAACGCTAAAACTGTTCGTGTTGCAGCGGATTTTCGATGTGACGGCATTGTTCTTTAACGATGCCATGGCATTTGAGGAAGTCGCGAGAAAGCAGCGTTTTCAAGAAGCGGAAAAAGAGGCCAAGAAGCGCAGGCGTGAAATCGCCCAAGCGGAAAAGCGCATTGCCGAACTTGACCGGATTTTCAAGCGCATCTATGAGGATGACATCAGCAGGGCAATCAGTCACGAACGGTTCCAGAAACTCTCCGCCGACTATGAGGCGGAACAAAGAGAACTAGTAGAGCAGGTCAGGGCATGGCGGCAAGCGGTAGAAACCTTTGAACAAGATCAAGCCGATTTTAACAGCTTTGCAGCTATTGTGCGGAAGTATGTGGGCATCCGGGAACTGACACCCACCATCGTCAATGAGTTTGTAAAGAAGATTATCGTCCATGCGCCGGATAAGTCCAGCGGCCACCGCAGGCAGAAGATTGAACTGGTCTGGAACTTCATCGGAGAAGTCAACCTACCGGGTGACGATCAGACCGTGGAACGGCAAATAAAAGGCAGGACGGCATGACTTTTCAGCCATGCCGCCCTGCGACAATTCAATTACTTCCTTATTGGGGCGCGCCCTCACACTGGCCCTTTGTTTTTTTATGAACATAAAAAGGCAACCGTTTAAGCGGCTGCCAGTTGGAAGGATACGCTGTTAATCCTTTACCCTTAACAGAGATCTGCCGGCCAAGATAAATGCCATCAGTTGCCGATGATAATGTTTGACAAGCACTGCAAAGATTTATTTGCTTGCGGTGGCAAGCAGCCAGCCGTTTTCTGTGTGTGTAGTTAAGCAAATGTCAGAAAACCCGGCGTTTTTTAAAAGTGTTGCAATTTCATTTTTTGTCAGGTAATGCAATTTTAAAAAATCGGCAATCTCCGTATGCTTTCCGCTGCCGTCTTCATTTTTTACCATTTCGCATAAAATGGCAAAACGGCCCCCTTTTTTTAAAACCCGGCGTATCTCTTGAAAATCTTCTGGAAGATCAGGCCAGAAATAAATGGTTTCAATTGCGGTGACGAGGTCCAGCGTATTGCTTTGAAAGGGAAGGGAACTGACGCCTGCTTTTAAAATTTTTACTTTCTCGCGTTTGATTTCCCGGCGATTTTTGCGAATTGCCTGCTCAATGCAAAGCTGTGCGTAATCTACACCATAAATTTTTCCCTGACGAATAATTTTTGAAAGCAAAAAAACAGCGTTACCGCCGCCGCAGCCTATATCCGCTACAACTGCGCCAGTATGCAAGGGAATATTTTCCAATCCCCATTTTGTCATTGCGGCATGGCCTCTGTTCATTTTCTTTATCATTAAATTCCCCCACAGGCCCTGCGGCCTGCGGGCGTTAGCAGTTAATTTTTTAATCATATAAGCGCCCCCTTTTTCTATTGTACCACATTGTTACTTTTTTACAATATGAAAGAATTTCACATAAAAGCCATTGAGCAGGCTTTATGCGTTATAATTTTATGCAAATGTGGAAATATATGGAAAAGGAAGGTGCCCTGTGCCCAAACTAAACAAATATTTTTCATGGTTGCTTGCAGTGTGCAGCCTGTTTTTCTGCATACAGTTTGCTGCGATAGATTACAATGCGTATGGCCGCATACAGTTTTCAGATATGGATGCAGAAAATTGCGAGCTGCTGACGGACGGCCAAAGCGGTTTTTATCTGTTAGATGTAAATGGAAAAGATATAAAGGCAAAATATATTACAGAAGGCGGAAGCGCCTATAGCGCTGCGTTTTCACTTACGGCGCCCTGTTTGTCCTACTGTGTGTACAACGGCGTGCTTTACTGTGTCAGCAGGGAGAGCGTAAATGCATTGGATTCTCAGCTTTTTGTTGCCACATACAGGTTTAATGATGGAAGTATGGATATAAACGCAATAAACGGCGTTTCTGTGCAAAACAGAGGAGATTTTGCAACAGATGGACAAAGGTTGTACTTCGTAAACGCCGCGCAGAAAAGCGAAGTCTGTGCATATTCCCTGCAGGGAAAGCAGCTGTATACCCTTTCCTGCGAGTTTCCTGTCCAACAGCTTTCTGTTGATAAAAACACTCTTTTGGCTTTTACCTCCAGCGGTTTATTTTTTGCCGCCGCAGGGGAGCAAACCTTTTCTTACTGCCGCGGTGCATTGCCGCGCGGCCGCATTTTGCCGCTTTCACATGGTTATTTGGCAGACACAGGCGGGAATGTTTATGCATATACAAAAAATACACTGAAACTAGTCTTTAGCGTTTCTTTTTCTGGTAGTGGAATCAACGGTGCATACCTTGAGGATACATTTTATTTTGCAAATGGAAGAACAGTAGACGGCTATAACAAAGATGGAGAGCGTATTCGAACGGCCGTGTTTGGTACGGAATTTGCGTTTTTGACAATATCCTCTGGAAAAATAGGCGCTTTTTCAGCGCAGGACAGCATGTTTTATCTTCTGACGGCACAGGATATCCCCAAAATACCGTTGCCAAAGCCAACGCAACCGCAAAGCGGCAGTCAGGGAGGGCAGAGCGGCTCAAACAGCCAAACAAGCCGTCCCGGGGAGACCTATGGGCAAATTTCCTCTAAAACTTACCGGTTGGACAGGCAAAACAAATTGATTACGGGGATCAGCAGTGGCACGACGGTTGCCGTGCTGAAGAAAAATATTTCTTATAAAGGCTATACGCTTCTGGTAAAAAAGCAGGATGGTTCCATAAAAACAACAGGTGCGCTTGGCACAGGGATGACCATAACGTTTTTATATCCCGGCGGCAGTATAAAAGAAGAATATAAAGTTGTTATATATGGCGACATTACCGGCGAAGGAAACTGCAACAGCAGAGACATACGCCTGTTTATGTCTGTTTTGTTGGGGGAAGAAACACTTGCATTTCCCTACAATTTCGCGGCGGATTTGAACCAGGACGGTATGATTGATGCAATAGATCTTTTAAAAGAGGGTAAGCTGTGTAAATAAATAGCGGAACACTTTTTTTTAAAAGGCGTATACTGTATTAAGGCAGTAAAACGACCATGCCGAATAACAGTGCGGCATATGCCGGGAGGGTGATGATAGGGTGAATTGTTACCGCAGGCAGGGAAAGACAGTGCTGGCGTTTGGCCTGGGTCTGATTACAGCAAGCTTTTTTCCGGACCGCTTCATTATTTTTATTATAGCGGCAATACTTATACTACTTTCTATAGCGTGTATGAGATACTGAACAACGGGGGGATTCGTATGAAGGTTGTTGTACTGGAAAGTCCGGCTTTTCTGGGTTTTTTCCTGCGCAAGCTGTTTAAGATTAAAAAGGAAGAGAAGAAAGAATAACAGGATTTATACCTAAACCGACATATTTTATGACAGCGGCTCCAGAAAAACAAAGTTAAATCCATATTTCAGAAAAAAGCAGGGGATCTTCCCTGCTTTTTTCTATGTGCAATTTAAATAAACGGAGCGCTGTAAAATAGACATTTCTACAAAATTAGCAATATCTTCTGCTTTTCATTGACAGCTTGCAAATGAAATAGGTATAATTTACTATAATGATGTAAAAACATCAGAAAGAAAGGATGTTGAAAAATGGTAAAAACGCAAAAAAAGCTTCTTAGCCTTACTTTGGCAGGATTGCTTGTAGTATCTGTTTTTTTGCTCGCATTTGTAAACGGTTACATAAAAGCAGACGCGGCAAATGGAGATACGGTATATCTGCAAGCGCCGTCCTCCTGGAGCAGCGCCTACTGTTATATGTGGGTAGATGGTACAGAAAGCAACAATGCGGCTTGGCCTGGCGCGCAAATGGAAAAGGTAGAGGGAAACCTTTATGCCTATACCATACCGGGCAATTTCGATATGATCATTTTTAACAACGGTTCAGATGCCGGAAAAACGGGCGATATGGATTTTCCCGGCGACAACAAGCTGTATGACTTTATGGCAAATACGTGGTCGGACTATATTGATTCCAAAGAACCGGCGGTTGTGTCTTCTGTAGCGGATCAGACTGCCTTCACAACAGAAACGCTTTCCGTATTGCTGACATTAAAAAATGCTACAAGCGGAACCTACAGTATTGACGGCGGTGCGCCCATCACTTTTACAGATGAAACCACAGTTGTGCTCGGTCAGGGGAAAAAAGGAAATACAAGCATTTCGCTTCTGGTTACAGCAACGGACGGAACGCTGAATTATGAAAAAACCTACACCTTTACAAAAAGGTATAAAGCCCCGTCTGCCGGGACCTCTGATGAAGACGGGCATACAACGCAGGCGCTTTCCGGTTATTTTTCCACCAATCCCGGTGGACAGGTCGGTGCGAACAAAACCATCACAATTGACGGTGATATTTCGGACTGGGATAGCTCCATGCTGATTGCCCAGGGCGTTGCAAACGACGACCCGCGTGTTTACCGGCCAAATTCCATGTATGAAATTGCAGTGGATGATTATGCGCTCTATGCCGCATGGGACGATGACAATTTGTATCTGATGTGGGAAATGGCAAATGTGCAGGATGTTGTGGCGCCCAACGATGATTTCCCGCTTTCACAGGGGAATTTGTGGATTTATAATTTGCCGGTGTTCTTGGGAATCAGTACAGATCCTTCCAAAACAGGCGACGGCTCCTTTGTAACAGCACCGTCTGTCTGGGACAGCGGAATTACCTTTACAACGCATATTGATACGTTGGTGGCGTTTTCTACCAACGGTTCTAACGGCCCGTTCATTTATCAAGTAAACGACAACAACCAATTTGATTACGAGACAGCCAATAACCAGACCGGCATAGAATTGATGTGGGGCAACCAGACAATCAGCCAGAGTTTGATGGGGATTGACCAGGCGTATGGCACATACAATGACCGCATTCCGGGTGATACTTTGTCAGACAGCGCGGCGTGGGTGGACTTTTATGCGCAGGGACATGACAAGGCGCTGGATATGTTTTATGAAATGTCTATCCCGCTTTCAAGTCTGGGTATTACCAAAAACGATATTGAGCAAAGCGGTATTGGACTGATCAAAATTTCTACGTTTGGAACTTCCGGAATGGACAGCCTTCCGTATGACCCGTCTATGTCGGACAATGCAGATCTTCCGTATTCGGGGCAGGAAAATAATTCCAATGAAAAAGAAGACGAAGATAATATTACCGTGCCGCTTGCAAGAGTTGGCAAAATGCTTTCCAGCGGCGCGGCTCCTGCAGAAATTGCAGTCGATTTTGGCGCGGACAAATCTTCTCCGCAGCAGGCGGGTACATCCCTTACCCTTAGTGCGGATGCTTACCATGGCACAGCGCCATATACTTACAAATTTATGGTCAACGGCGAGGTGCTTTCTGATTCATCCAGTAATACGGTAAAGTGGACACCTGCTGCACCCGGTACTTATACACTTTCTGTTGAGGTGAAAGACAGCCAGGGTGAAAGCAAGACCATAACAAAGGACTATACGATAAGCGAAGGAGAAATAATACCGCCTCCAACAGACCCGAAACCAACAGATCCCGAGCCGACAGACCCGGAAATCATGCTTGGGGATCTGGACGGCAACGGAAAGGTTGATCTGACGGATGTTTTAGAAACACAAAAGCACATTGCCGCAATAAAAAAACTGACGGGAAATGCGTTTATCGCGGCTGACGTCGATCGAAATGGAGAGGTTGATCTGACAGACGTTTTGATGATGCAAAAGAAAATTGCCAATATCATTCCGGACTTTAATTAATTGCTGCACATCCGGACAGAAAAATTACAGCCGCAATATATTCAGAATATTGCGGCTGTATATATAAGCATTACGCGAAAGCGGGAGGAATTTACGTGTTAAAAAACAAACATCGTATTTGCGGCGCCTTACTGGCCGCATTGCTGTTTTTTTCAATAGCGGCAGTACTTTTTACAGGCAGCGTATCGGCTGCCGGAACCGTCATCTATTTTGAAAAGCCAGATACATGGAACGATACCGTTTCTATTCACTATTGGGGCAGCCAGGGAACAAGCTGGCCGGGCGCGGCTATGACAAAACTTGGTGGAAAATATTATTCCTACGAGCTTCCGGCTGGAAACAGCCAGTTCGTTTTAAGCGATGGCAGCACGGCCGCTGCGGTGGAAAATCAAACGGTAGATCTGTCCTTTTCTTCTGCAAACGCCGGGCAGATGGTAACGATCACAACGCTAAACGGAACGGCGGACAACGGTGCAAAAAAGTGGAATGCAGTCTGGGGTGATTTTCCGGGGCTGGGACTTTCAGTAAGCGCAACGCCCGGCAGCAGCGACTTTGTAGACACTTTGGATGTAACGCTGCATGTAAGCGCTGCTGCCAGCGCGGTGTACAGTATAAACGGCGGGAAAGAGCAAAGTTATTCAGACGGCGATGTTCTTACCATCGGCGCTCAGGCGGAGCTTGGCGATGTAATCACTTTAAAGCTTGCAGCCTCTGACGCCGGCAATACGGTTGAAGAGACATATACGTACACAAAGGCTGCCGCTCCGTCGGGTAATATGGCGGTTTATTTTGATAACAGCCTGGGTTACGAAGCGCCGCATATTTATGCCTGGGGCGAAGCCGAATTATCAGAGTGGCCCGGTAAAAAAATGCTTTGGGATGACGAAAACGCACTGTATTATTATGTGTTTACCGATGAAACGCTTACTTATGAAAATGTTATTATCAATGATGGAAAGGACGGCCAAACAGATCCAACCGCTCAGCAGTATCCGGAAAAGGGGTCGTTTAAGATCAACAGCGGGGAATGCAAACTGCTGACGGACGGCGTATGGATCGACTATGGCAAACCAAACGCAGAGCCTGCCGGATTTGTCTATACACCGGCGGGAACAAAATTTTCTTCAGAAACGCTGACCGTACGGCTGGGGCTGAAAAATGCAGAAAGCGGTACGTACAATGTGGATGGAACAGCGGAAATTCCGTTTAAAGAAGGGGATATGGCTGTTCTGGGGGAAGGAAAGATCGGCAACAGCGTGATCACGCTTACAATTAAAGCAGGCAACGGTAGCCAAAGCACCACAACAGACTATACCTTTACAAAAGTTTTTACGCCGGATCAAACCACCTTTGCGTCTTCTTCAGACGGGCATACAACGCAGGCGCTTGGTGGTTATTATGCAACCAACCCAAACCTGCAGCTTGGTAAGGAAAAAACCATTACGATAGATGGCGATCCCGGCGACTGGGACAGCTCCATGATTGTCGCACAGGGCGTTGCAAATGACGATGCACGCGTGTATATGCCCAGTTCTATCCATGAAAGAGCCTGGGACGATTATGCTTTATATGCTGCCTGGGACGACGAAAATCTGTACTTTATGTGGGAAATGGCAAACGTTTCCGCCATATTGGGCGGCGACAGCATATTTTCTGCACAAAAGCCTAACGGTTCCCCTTGGAATCCGGGTGCGCCTGTTTTTTTGGCATTGAGCATTGACCCGGAAAAATCAGGCAGTGGAAAAGCAAAAGAAACAGATAAAATAACAGGAGATGTTGTGTACAGCGATTATGTATGGGGAAGCGCCAAAGACGGCGGTATGACATATGGCACACATATTGATACAATCATTGCGTTTGATACGGCCAATACAAACGGCGGCAGTGCAATCATCAAGCTGGACGACGACGGTTATTTTAACTATGATACATCCATTCCGATTGGGCGGTTAAACAACAATCCTGGTACGCCAAACCAAAACGGTTTTCAAATTGCGTGGGATTATGGAACACGCAGTGAAACGCTGCTGGGGATTAACGGCTATGGCAGCGAACGAACGCTCGGCGACACATATTCTTTAAATTCTAATTGGATCGATTTCTTCGAAGCCGGCTACACGGCGGACCGTGGTTTTATCTATGAAGTGGCAATTCCGCTTGCCAATTTGGATATTGACAAAACATACCTTGAGGAAAACGGGATCGGCGTAATGAAGATTTCCACCATGGGCACATCGGGATTAAATTCACTCCCAATGGACCCGTCTATGCTGGACAATGCGGACGTCGAATATAGTTACGATCCTTCTTCTTCGCATGAGAAGGAGGATGTGGACCATATCACCGTTCCTCTGGCCCGTGTAGGCGCATTGCTTGCAGATACGGTGATAACGCCTGCAGAATTCCAGGTGGATTTTGGCGTGACAGAGCTTGAGCGGGCACAGCAGGAAGGCGCAACCTTTACGCTGAAAGCCGTGCCATATAATGGGACAGAGCCCTACCGCTACGCTTTTTCTGTAAAAGGCGAAGATGGGTTTGAAGCTGCGGGAGGTCAAACAGAGAAAAATACGTATGCCTGCAGCGTTTCACAAAATGGAACTTATACTATATCCGTAACGGTAACAGACAACAACGGGAAGACGCTTACAGTTGATAAAACCTTCAATATAGGGAAGGCCGCGGAACCAACGCAGCCAGTGCAGCCGACGCAGCCGCCTACAGAAGATGATACGCCGGGCGACGGTTATACGCTTGGCGATGTAAACGACGACGGGCAGGTCAATATAGAAGATGTGCTGGTTGTGCAAAAACATGTTGCAAGCATGCTGAAACTGGAGGGGGACGCCTATAAAGCAGCAGATATCGACAAAAACGGAAAGATAGAAGTTGCAGATGTCTTGTTGATTCAGAAACGGATTGCCAATATGATCCCTCCCTTTGTTTAAACATTAACAGAAAATACAGGAAATTTCTTTATACAGCGGCAGGCATGTTTACCTGCCGCTGTAAGTTTTGTGGTTTCTTCCTATATTTTAAAAACAATTTGTGGCAATTCTATGGGTATCTTTTTTAAAAAAATTATGCTATATTATAATAAAAATAGAAAGTTTTCTTACTTTTCTATTGAAACAACAAAAAATTTGTTTTAAGAAAGGGTGTTTTTTTTGAAAAAACTGACGGCATTGCTTCTTGTGTGTATTCTTTTATGCGGGATTGCGGTTACAGCCGCCGCAGAATCTCCTTACCCGTTGCGGCAAAAGACAGATATGGAAGAAAAGCGCGGCGTTTATTATGAGATTTTTGTGCGCTCCTTTGCAGATTCCGACGGCGACGGCGTGGGGGATTTCAACGGCGTTACGGCAAAGCTGGATTATTTAAAGGATCTAGGAATAGAGGGTATCTGGCTTATGCCGATCAATGCCTCCGATTCTTATCATGGCTATGATGTAACAGACTATTATACAGTGAACGAAGATTATGGTACAGAGGCAGACTTTCAAACGCTGCTTGACGAAGCGCATAAGCGCGGGATCAAGATTATTATGGATTTTGTTATTAACCATACCAGCAGCAACCATCCATGGTTTAGAAGCTCCAGAAATGTAAACAGCGAATATAGGGATTACTATACATGGGTTTCTTCCAGCGATCCGGATTATGATCCTTCCGACCGTTCTGATTGGGGTTCCAACGTATGGCAGCGCGGCAGCGGCGGCTATTATTACTATGGTATGTTTTCCAGCGGCATGCCCGACCTGAATTATGAAAACCCAAAGGTCAGGCAGGAAGTGATCAGCGCCGCACAAAAATGGCTGAAAATGGGCGTAGACGGTTTCCGTCTGGATGCGGCTATGCATATTTACGGCAATCATGAACAAAAACACATTACACAGACCAATCTTTATAAAAATTTGGAATGGTGGAACGAATTTGCCATTGCCTGCGAGGAAATAAACCCGGATGTTTATCTTGTAGGCGAAGCGTGGAAAGATGATGAAGCACTGGCAGAGTATGCACAGCCTTTTGACACGAAATTTAACTTTGCATTTGAAGAAAACATGATCGACCGGGTCACCGGTGAAAACGCTATGCTCGATTCTTCAACGTCCCTGTCTGCTTTTTTAGAGAACGTGCTTAACCAGCATTATGCAGCGGACGCGCAGTATCTTGACGGTGTGTTTGGAACCAATCATGACCAGAACAGAATTATGTCAACAGTAAAAAATGAACAGCAGGCAAAGCTTGTTGCCAATATTTATATGACGCTCGACGGTAACCCGTATATTTATTATGGTGAAGAGATCGGCATGAAAGGGGCAAAACCAGACGAACGTATACGCGAACCCTTTAAATGGACAGACGACGGCTCCGGCATGGATACCGACTGGACAAGCAATATTTCCAACCGGAATACAACTGCACTTTCTGAACAAATGCAGGATGAAAATTCTCTTTATCATTATTATAAAGAGTTGATCGCCACAAGAAAAGCCAGTGCGGCGCTTACGCAAGGCAAATATGAAGCGGTTGACGCGGGAAATAACAACATTATGGCCTATACGCGTACCTATCAAAATGAAAAAGTCTATGTATATCACAACTTTTCCGGTTCTTCCGTTACCCTTAACATTCCAGAAGCAGCAGAAGGGGAAGTGCTCTTTAAAGCAAGCGATGAAACAAACCTTAACGGCAATACCGTCACGCTCGGCGCTTATTCCAGTATTTTTATCCAAACGCAGGAAGATCCGCAGGACCTTCAGCCTGGCGATGTAAATAACGACGGTTCCATCACTGTTAGCGACGTATTACTGATCCAAAAGCATGTTGCACACCAGGAAGTTCTTACAGGGGTATACTATACGGCTGCCGATGTGGATCGCAGTGGAACAGTCGATCTGAAAGACGTGCTGCTGGTCCAAAAAAAGATTGCCAATATGATACCGGATTTTAGCTGATTGCCGGCGATTTATTCTCGAAAAATGTAATATAAAAACTGCCGTAGTTCTTATTTACTGCGGCAGTTTTTGTAAAAATAAAACCACTCGCTAGGCGAGTGGTTCAAAAGAGCTTAAACGAATAGGAAAGAATAAAAACTCCTTTTGTGTCATGTTGTTGCGGTGCAGGTAGTCCTTGATCCGCTGGAACAGATCTTTCGGTACCTGAAACGCCAAGGTTCTCATGTTTCCCATAGTTTTCCCTTCTTTCATATCATTTTTCGGATGCAGCGCATCCTGCAGGGCCATTGCCACAAGCTCTGACATCGTCATCCCGTGACTTTGCAGATATTGGGTAACCTCTGCATGAAGCTGCTCATCGGCTTTGACTGTAATCCCTTTTTTTCCGTTAGCAGCCGCCATCTTCACCTCTTTCCATAAATCTTTGGATTGCCCTTACCACGATTTCCTCCGCCGATACTTCCTCGATGGCTGCCTGGAACAGCAGCGGTTCCATCAGTTCTTCCGGAATCTCAATTTCCAGTTACAAATGTGTTCCACCTCCTACGGTCCCATGCCGGATTCCTGTTCCTATTCCCCCACTGCATTCTCAACAATATGCATCAACATATATATTTTTTTGGGATACTAAAGGTTACACCCGGAACTAAAAATCTGGGAGATTGACTCAGACCACTCTTGTTTCTTCCCGGCTTGTAAATCACCCGGATTGCCGGAAAATACACCATAACCAGCGGAAAATGAAACTGAACACCAAAGCGTTTACCCTGCTCTGCCTGTTAGTTATCAATAAAGGGCGGTTACATATGGCAGATGTATCAAAAAGTCTGGGGGGAGGGGATAGCCGGTTTTTATTGCTTACGCAGCGAGAGTTGGTTTGTTTTGTGTTTTGCACCTTTTTATGTTATAATAAAATATTGAATTTATGCCCTGTGTTGCCTCGTGCCGCCCAGTCGGAAAACTTCATTTTAATGACTTGATTCGTGTAATCCGTATTTTAGCATACTTTTTGGACTGTGAAAAGCCTCAATTACACGAATTCCGGGGCGAATAGTAGTGATAGTAGGGAGTGTATATATGGAAAAAAACAATCAGCCATTTAAGCTGGTATCAAAATATAAGCCTACCGGCGACCAACCGCAGGCGATTGAAAAACTTGTAGAAGGCATCAAAAAAGGCGACAAAGAGCAGACGCTGCTGGGGGTTACGGGCTCCGGCAAAACATTTACCATGGCCAATGTCATTGCGCAGGTGAATAGGCCTACGCTGGTTTTGGCACATAATAAGACGCTGGCAGCCCAGCTTTGTTCAGAATTTAAGGAATTTTTCCCAAACAATGCAGTCGAATATTTTGTTTCCTAATATTATAACCTTCTAAAATGAGTCCTTTTATATGCTTTTCAGTGTGTTTTGGTGTTGTTTTGTATGTCAAAAGTGAACTGAACAGTACTACATGGACTAGGCAATATTAGATGGACAGGTGACTTTAGTCGTACATGAAAAGGAAAGCTGTCTATTCACCAAAAGTGTTTTTTATAGTTAATGGGGTTGTGCAGACAGTGTTTGATTAATACTGTAATTATCCATACCGTAGGTGTATAATTAAGCAAAAATTTAAAAGGTAGAGAATGAGAGGAGGGGCCATTATGATGAATACAGTTGTGGTTTTAGAGGCTGGAATTGGTGCTATATCTTTAGGATTTGCAGCAGCTGGTTTTCAAATAGTAGCTGCATTTGAAAAAGATAAGAAAGCGGTTGATCTCTATAAGCGCAATATCAATGATGAAATATATGAATACGGTTTGATGGACCTGTCACCCAAAGAAATTCCAGATGCTGATGTGATCGCTGTAGATCTGATGGGGATGCCTTCTTTTAAAGGTAAAGAACGAAATCGGTCAAAAGAATCCTGGGTCGGTGATGTGTACTTAAATAAAGCCTGCGAGATCATAAAAGGAAAAAATCCGTTGGCATTTTGTTTTGTGATGGGAAGGACAGTATATAAGAATCCTGTTTGGACAAAATTTTTGAAAGAGTTATCAGATCTCAACTATAATTTTGTGTGGAAAGTGATAAATACCAGAGAAGCAACTGGTTTTCCAGTAACGGAAGAACGAGTTTATGTAATTGGAAGCCGAGTAGCAGAATATAGAATTCAAATTCCAGAGACTGAGTTTACAGATCACACATTTTCATTTAAGGATTTTGTATCCTGCGCAGTGGAAGACGACTGGTATTATAGGGTTGATAAAGAAAAGATTCAAGAGAGTGCTAAAGACAACTGTTTTCTCTGTTGGAGAAGAGAAAAATATGTTGAACGTCCTTATGTGGACTGGAATTTGATGAAACCACCTTTGGTAAAAGTTGATGGGAAACCTCGTAAATTAACACACCGTGAAATGGCGAGACTAAAAGGATTTCCGGAAAATTTTGATTTTGATGTGTCAAATAAGGCTTGGCTTTATAGAATGTTAGTATATGCGCCTAATGTACAGGTGGTTAAACGCGTGGCGGCAGGTAGCTTGATTCAGCCCCAAACCCCTCTGCGAAAAATGCAGATGGTAAACAGTCAGAAATTTGAAGAATTGTTTCGTCAATATTTGAAACAGCAGGGCGGTGAAATACAGGAATCTTCTGATGGTACTGATATAGATTTCACTTATACATATGAAGGCTCGAGGGTGTACTTTAACCTGAAGTTTTATAACAGTGATTTTTTGATGAAACAGAATTTGCAAAAATTGTGTAGTCGCCTGTCGAAAAAAGAAAGACCCGATGGCGGCAGCCTGATTCTTGTAGTGGCCAATATAGTTTCTGATGAAATAAAGAAATCATGTAAAGCGGAATTTGGGATCTTTATATGGGATATAAGAAATCTTCTTTGGCTTTTTGAAGAAATTTCGGTAATTAAAAATGAGCTCATTGCTCTGTTAAATTACAGTGTAGAATCAATTGATCTGGAGAGACCTGTACCGCCTGTTTTTGATAATAGTGAAGAAAAAACGGTGAACTGTAGCCTGAAGGAAAAGCTGCAGAGGATCAAACCCGGGCTGGAGCAGTACCAGCAATATGAGGATGTTTGCGTAGAAATTTTGAAATATGTTTTGGGTGATTACCTGACATTATGGGATGTCCAAGAAAAAACAAATAATGGTATGTATCGATTTGATCTGTGCTGTAAAATCAAGAGTGGAACAAACCAGGACTTTTTTAATATGGTTCAGCAGTATTTCAATACCAAATATATCGTATTTGAATTTAAGAACTATAATGAACAAATTACGCAGAAAGAGATATATACCACAGAAAAATATTTGTATGAAAAGGCCTTGCGTAGAGTTGCGGTGATCATCTCAAGGAAAGGAGCGGACGAAAATGCTCTTGCCGCGGCAAGAGGCAGTCTCCGAGAAACTGGGAAACTGATTCTTTGCCTGTCTGACAAGGATATTATGGATTTGATTGATATCAAAGATAAAAATGAGCAATCCACTGGAAACTTTTTGGAAGCAATGCTGGATGATCTTCTCATTCATTTGGAAAAATAAATAAGTTTACAAAAAACAGGAGAAATGACGTGGCCGGATTTTCAAAAAATCCGGCTTCTTTTTTGCTTGTTTTACGGAATGTCTTTCATATTTAAAATGAACTCTTAATGAAGAAAGGAGAGGATATCATGGCTAAAAAGCCGACTATATTTTATAACGGGAAAACATGGAGCTACCGCTATAAAATCTTAGATGAGAATTTAATAACAAGATATCGCGTGAAAGGAGGATATCAAACAGAAAAAGAAGCGGAAGAGGCCTACTATGTGCATCAGCAAAAAATAAAGTCTGAAGAAAGTCATCTTGTACCGAACAACGAAAATACAGAATCCTTTGCAAAATACTTTGAGGATTGGTTTCTCCATAAAGAGTCTCTGCAGGGAACAACTAGACTTGTATATACCTATGTAATGGATCTTATTTTGCCGGAATTACAAAACGTAAGATTAGGTGCGATAAATTCTGAATATTTAAAGGCGAAGATTTCCTGGATTACAAAACGAGCCCCTTCCTATGGGGAAAAATTATATGAATTGTTTTCTATGACATTTAAAGATGCGTACTATGCAGGGAAAATAGTCTATAATCCATTAAAAAATGTACGAAAGCCAGTTCGAAAGAAATCCACTTTAAAAATATTGACTGACGAAGAAAGAAGAAGCCTGTTTCAGGCAATATTCATAGTAATTGGTGCCTTGAGCTATTGCTTGCCTTACTCTGCGGATTGAGAAAAGGAGAAATTATCGGACTGAAATTTTCAGATTTTAATTTTGAAGAGAAAAAAGTTTACATTCAAAGACAAGTCATACAAGAAATCTCAGGAGAAAATAGAAACATGGCAATCGTAAAACCATTAAATACGTCTGGTGGAAAAAGAGTGATATCTGTACCATCGATTGTTTTAGATGAAGTAAAACGGAGAAAGGCAAAAGTAGAATATGAAAAAAGGATTTGCAAAAGCGGATATGAAGATCAAGGGTATCTCTGCTGTCAAAAAAACGGACGTTGTAGAAGCAGGTCTTCATTGAATACAGAATTAGATAAATTATGTGACAGAAATGGGTTGCCACACCTTTCCGTGGATAATCTGCGGGATATTTATGCAGCAATGATGCTGCAAACCCAAAATGTATCCTTTGTAACCCTAAAAGGGCTCATGGGCTATTCTTCTATTGAGGAGGTATATGAGAGATATTGTGGCCTGGCGGAACTAAATACGGATGTTGCAGATATGATTGACAAGGTTTTTTAAAGATTATTTTACAAGGCGGATGTAGGACATGAGAGAAAATTTGCTTGGCTGGAAGATAGGGAATGTAATGCCTATTGGAGCGAGTTATGGCTTTCGAATTAAACTGATATTTGAATGGGGCGAAAAAATCCACCAAAAAAGCGGATTTTTAAGAAAGGAAGATGCAGAAAGGATACGAGATCTAACGGTTGTAGAATTCTATAATAATTGTTATGTGTTGGATAGAAGCATAAGTACAGAATCGTTTTATGTTGACTGGTTGGAACAGGTAAAACGGCCGTTATTGACAAACGATTCTTATCAGACATATAAAAACTGTGTTTATAACTATATCATTCCGTTCATGGGGCATGTTCGAATGGCAGAAATTAAAAGAATCCATGTGGAAGCTCTTTATCAAAAAGCAGTTGAGCGTTCTTTTTCGGTAGCGAAAATCTTGAAGACTGTAGTAACATCTTCTATGAAATACGCTGTAGAACAACATTATATATCATACAACCCTTCAGAGGACGTCAAATTACCGCAGGTAAAAAGGGATAACAGTTACAGGAAAAAGAAAACCACGGCAATTCTAAATAAGGTACAATTAAGACATTTGTTATCCGTAAGTCGAGGTACTTCTATGTATCTTCCTATTTTGTTTGCCTCTTTAATGGGACTGCGCCGTGGAGAAATCATAGGCCTAAAATATAGCGATGTTGACTTTCAGAGAAAGACAATTCATATTCAACGCCAATTAGGGAAGGACCCTGCAATATCTAGTGATGAATTGGATCCTAAAACAATAACCAAACAGGAGATCGCCTTAAAAACACCGAACAGCAACCGTATTTTGAAATTACCAGATCTGGTGTTTCAAGCAATTATGGAAGAACGGGCGTTGTATGAACAGCGGAAAAGACGAAGAAAAAAAGAATTTCTGGACCTAAATTTTATTTGTTGTTCAAGTTATGGCCGACCCAGAAGCCGGTCATATTTCTGGGCTCCCTTTAAGAAAATACTACAGAAAAATAACCTGTCTGATATTCCTTGGCATGGGCTAAGGCATACCTACACAACCATTTTGCTGAGAGAAAGGTGCAGTTTGATTGCAGTATCTCGTTCTCTGGGACATAGCAAAGCAACATTTACTGCCAATTTTTATGTGAATGAGTCGGAAATGATCGATGGAATATGTCTGGACGTGGAACGTCAGCAGGAAGAGAATGAAAATAATTTTTCTGATACCGTTTTGTCAGATGTATTTATTGATTCCTTGAGATAAAAGAATAAATCATAGCAAGCTTTATTTTGTTCCGAATGATGTTGATTTTATTCTGGAAATAGCCTATAATATACTTAAAAGGATTGGAGGTGCTAGAATGGGCGATACCATGACCGTAAAGGAAGCGGCAATACTGTGGGGGATCACAGAACGCCGGGTAACTGTCCTATGCAAAGAGGGACGGATAAAAGGAGCATATAAGAGAGGCCGCAGGTGGGTAATTCCTGCGAATACCGAAAGACCTGCGGACAACCGGATCAAAACCGGTGCATACAGAAAAACAAAAAAATCGTCGGACTTACCGCTGCCGGTTGGAATTTCAGACTACCGCTTAGCTTCATCCCAGTATTATTATGTGGATAAGACCATGATGATTAAAGAATTTTTGGATGAGCGTCCAATGGTATCGTTGTTTACCCGTCCGCGCCGTTTTGGAAAAACTCTGAATATGGATATGATCCGCACCTTTTTTGAAAAGACAGACGAAGATACTTCCATTTATTTCAGAGATAAAAAGATTTGGGCCTGCGGCAAAAAGTATCGGGACTATCAGGGCAAATACCCGGTGATTTTTATCACCTTTAAGGATGTAAAGAGGGATACCTGGGAAGAAACTTATGATCAGATATCAAAAATTCTGAGGCAGGAATTTGAACGCCATAGTGAGCTTTTGGAAAGCAATCGGTGCAGTCAATATGAAAAATCATACTTTAAAGCTGTTTTGGAAGAGACAGCGGACAGTACTGACATCATGATGTCTCTGCAAAGGCTTTCCCAAATGTTGGACGAACATTATGGCATAGCGCCAATTATTATTATCGATGAGTATGATACGCCGATTCAACAGGGACATATGAGAGGCTTCTACGATGAAGTAATACTTTTCATGCGCAACCTGTTTTCGGGCGGTTTGAAGGATAACCGTCATCTGTCCTATGGCTTTTTAACTGGGATTCTTCGTGTTGCAAAAGAGAGCATTTTTAGTGGTCTGAATAATCTTGCAGTCAATTCCATTTTAGATAATCGATACAGCGAGTATTTTGGTTTTACACCGGAAGAGGTAAAAGAGATTGCCCGCTATTACCAAGCGGAAGAAAGATACGGGGAAATTTGCACATGGTATGATGGGTACCGTTTTGGCGATTCGGAAATATTCAACCCGTGGTCCGTTATTAATTATTTTAGAAATCAATGTCAGCCCAAAGCTTTTTGGCAGTCAACTGGTAGCAATGAGATTATTGGTGAGGTTCTGACGAATGCAGATAATGACATCTATGAACGCCTCAATGCTTTATTGCAGGGGAAATCTTTCCTGACGTATATTGATACCGGGGTCATTTATCCCCAAATTCGAAATAATCCTTCTTCTGTGTACAGTTTTCTCCTCGTTGCTGGCTATCTGAAAGTCGTAAAGGAAGAGCCTACTTTCAGCGGTGATTATATGTGTGAAGTGGCGCTGCCTAACCAGGAGATCGCGTTTGTCTATAACAAAGAAATTCTGCAAAAATTAACAGATATCATTCCTCAGGCTACCGCGATTTCGATTCAGGAAGCATTGTATTCTAATGATGCGCAGAAACTGCAAAAAGAGATGCATAAGCTTCTTCTCCAATCGGTAAGCTGTTTTGATACCGTAGGAGAAAACTTTTATCATGGTTTTGTTTTAGGGCTTTGTGCGATGATGGATAACCGTTACTATATCAGTTCGAACGGCGAATCAGGCGAGGGACGATATGATATCCAATTGATGCCTAAATTAGAGAATATGCCGGGTATTTTGATTGAACTGAAGGCGACAAAGAGCTTTTCGGAAGAGAAATTGAAACGGCTTTCAGAGATGGCTTTGGCGCAGATTGAGGATCGTAAGTACGATACTGATATGCGCGCTAAGGGTGTTAAAACGATCTTCAAGTATGGAGTTGCCTTCAGCGGGAAACAGGTTGAGATTACTGCATCTTTATGAGTATCATTATGTTGAAAAATGAACACTGATATAGATGTAAATAGTGAGAAGGAATAAGTGAAGGGAAACGGGAAAAGTTCTATACTCTTTATGAAAAATTTTTAGATAAGCTACGGAAAATAGAACCTGTTACAACTGATTACGTGGTTTTATATTGAGCATGTTTTAAAAACAACTTCAATATCTTGCATATTAAAATTGAGGTCGAAAATAGTGGATCGGTTGACTTATTAGATGTATATTGAAGAATTGAAAAATATGAGGTTTTGTGGTATACTGAAATATTAGCATAAGTCTTGTGGAATTAGTTTTTATGGAATCGCGAATTTTTGGTGAGCAAATTCGCGATTGGCTGAAATTACTGAGAAAACAGGCCGTTGAAAAAATCCATATTTGGGCCAATGGTAGCTATAATCAATAGAGGAAATCGTGTATGAGCAGTCAAAACAATAAAGAATTATTCAAATTAGTTTCCCCCTACAAACCTACGGGAGACCAGCCGGAGGCGATCGCCAAGCTGGTGGAGGGAATCAAAAGAGGGGATAAGGAACAGACTTTGCTGGGGGTAACGGGCTCCGGCAAGACATTCACCATGGCGAATATTATCTCGCAGGTGCAAAAGCCGACGCTGGTTTTAGCACACAATAAGACCCTTGCGGCGCAGCTCTGCAGTGAATTTCGCGAATTCTTTCCAACATCCGCAGTCGAATATTTTGTCTCCTATTATGACTATTACCAGCCGGAAGCGTATATTCCGCACACAGACACATATATAGAAAAAGACAGCGCAATCAACGACGAAATTGATAAATTGCGCCATAGCGCGACGCTTGCGCTTTCCGAACGCAGAGATGTAATTATTGTTTCTTCTGTTTCCTGTATTTACAGCCTGGGGAATCCAATTGATTATCGCACCATGGTCATTTCACTGCGCCCCGGTATGCAGAAAAAACGTGATGACCTTTTAAAAAAACTTGTGGAACTGCAATATGAAAGAAACGACGTCAATATGGTCAGAAATAAATTTCGGGTCAGGGGCGACGTCGTCGAGGTGGTTCCCGCTTCTTCCGGCGGGAATATTATACGGGTGGAATTTTTGGGGGATGAAATCGACCGGATTTCGGAAATTAACCCTGTTACCGGCGAGCTGATCGCGCATTTGCGCCATGTAGCAATTTATCCCGCTTCGCACTATATTGTCCCGCAGGACAAAATGAAAGCGGCGATTGTGCAGCTTGAAAAAGAGTTGGAGGAGCGGCTTGCTTATTTTCGGCAGCAGGGAAAGCTGCTGGAGGCCCAGCGTATAGAGCAGCGGACACGCTACGACATAGAAATGCTACAGGAAATTGGTTTTTGTACCGGTATTGAAAACTATTCCAGGGTACTTGCGGGCCGGGCGCCGGGTAGCGCGCCCTATACGCTTTTAGATTATTTTCCAAAGGATTTTCTGCTATTTGTGGACGAGTCGCATGTTACGCTGCCGCAAGTGCGCGGCATGTATGCAGGCGACCGGGCACGCAAGGAAAGCCTGGTCGAATACGGCTTTCGTCTTCCGTCTGCCTTTGACAACCGGCCGCTGAATTTTGATGAATTCTATTCCCGCATCAACCAGGTTGTTTTTGTAAGCGCCACACCGGGTGAGCTTGAAAAAGAGAAAAGCATGCAGATTGTCCAGCAGGTCATACGACCTACAGGGCTGCTTGATCCAAACGTTTCCGTACGCCCAACACACGGGCAGATGGACGACCTGATTTCTGAAATCAATCTGCGTACAGCACGAAATGAAAGAGTGTTGGTGACAACGCTCACCAAAAAAATGGCGGAAGACCTGACTGCTTATCTCGAAACGATGGGGATTCGTGTTCGCTATATGCATCACGATATTGATACGGTCGAACGTATGGAGATTATCCGCGACCTGCGCTTGGGATCATTTGACGTTTTGGTCGGAATCAATCTTCTGCGGGAGGGGCTTGATATCCCGGAGGTTTCGCTCGTTGCCATTCTGGACGCCGACAAGGAAGGCTTTTTAAGAAGTGAGCGTTCGCTGATCCAAACGATAGGCCGGGCAGCCCGAAACGCCCGGGGGGAAGTTATCATGTATGCAGACAGCGTGACGCCCTCCATGGAAAATGCAATTTGTGAAACGCTGCGCCGCCGGACAATACAGGAAGCGTATAACCAAAGCCACGGCATTGTACCAACCACCATTGTAAAAAAAGTGTCGGAAATTCTTGAAATCTCCACGCATGTGGACGACGGCAAAAAAACGAAAAAACGCTTGACAAAAGCAGAAAAACAGCAGATGATAGAAGCGTTGACCAAAGAAATGAAAGCGGCTGCGAAGCTTTTGGAATTTGAACACGCGGCCTATCTGCGCGACAAAATTAAAAAACTCCAGGGCGAAAAATAATTGCCTGTTTTTCAAAGCAGAGAAAGGAATCTACAGTATGGCAGGAAAAAACACAAAGCAGGAATACGGCAATGACAGTATCTCTTCACTCAAAGGCGCCGACCGGGTCCGGAAAAGGCCGGCGGTTATTTTTGGATCCGACGGAATAGAAGGATGCCGGCATTCTGTATTTGAGATTCTTTCAAACTCCATTGACGAAGCCAGAGAAGGTTATGGAAAAACAATTACCATTACCCGTTTTGCAGACTGCTCCATAGAAATTGAGGACCATGGGCGAGGCATACCGGTTGACTATAACAACAATGAAAAATGCTTTAACTGGGAGCTTGTGTTCTGTGAACTGTACGCAGGTGGCAAATATCATAACAGCGAAGGCCAGAGTTATGAATTTTCTCTGGGTTTAAACGGGCTTGGGCTTTGCTCAACGCAGTACGCTTCAGAATATATGGATGTAGACATTCGCCGCGACGGGTACCGGTATTTACTGCATTTTGAACAGGGAGAAAATATCGGCGGGTTAAAGAAAGAACCTTATCATAAAAAAGATACCGGAACAAAAATTCATTGGAAGCCGGATCTTGCCGTCTTTACCGACATTGACGTACAGCCTGAATATTTTGCAGACATTTTAAAACGCCAGGCAATTGTCAATGCAGGCATTACTTTCCTTTTCAGAAATCAAAAAGGCAACTCCTTTGAAACGCAGCAGTTTTATTATAAAGAAGGCATTACTGACCATGTACGTGAAGTGGTGGGGGAGGATGCGTTGTCCGGCATTCAGTCCTGGCAGGCGGAACGTATGGTGCGCGACAGGGAGGACAAGCCGCAATATAAAGTAAAAATGCACTTTGCGCTGGCCTTTTCCAATAAAGTAAAGCTGGCGGAATACTACCATAACTCCAGTTGGCTGGAGCATGGCGGCGCGCCGGAAAAGGCAGTAAAAAACGCTTTTGTTTATCAGATTGACGCATACTTAAAGCAAAACGGCAAATATACCAAGAATGAAAGCAAGATCAATTTCGGCGATGTGGAAGACTGTCTTGTAATTGTCATTTCGTCGTTTTCCAGTGTGACCTCGTATGAGAACCAGACAAAAAAGGCGATTACCAATAAGGGAATACAAGATGCCATGACGGAGGTGCTGCGTCGCCAACTGGAAATTTATTTTATAGAAAACCCAATCGAGGCCGAACGGATTGGAAACCAGGTGCTGATCAATAAGCGCAGCCGTGAAGATGCGGAAAAAACCAGGCTGAATATCAAAAAAAAGCTCACGGGCAATATGGATATGACCGGCCGGGTGCCGAAATTTGTCGATTGTCGCAGTAAGGATGTGGAGCAGCGGGAACTGTTTATTGTGGAGGGCGACTCGGCGCTGGGCGCCTGCAAACTGGGCCGCGACGCGCAGTTCCAGGCCATCATCCCGGTGCGCGGCAAAATCTTAAACTGCCTGAAAGCAGACTACGACAAAATTTTTAAAAATGATATTATTACCGATCTGCTGAAGGTGCTTGGCTGCGGTGTGCAGGTAAAATCAAAGGCAAACAAAGACCTGTCTTCGTTTGATATTAATCTGCTACGCTGGAGCAAAATCATTTTATGTACAGATGCAGACGTCGACGGCTTTCAGATCAGAACGCTGCTCTTGACAATGCTTTACAGGCTGACGCCCACGCTGATCGAAGCGGGCAAGGTGTTTATAGCGGAATCGCCGCTGTATGAGATTACCAGTAAAAATGAAATTTATTTTGCCTATACAGAGGCGGAAAAGGAGAAATATCTAGGCAAAATCGGCGACAGCAAGTTTACCATACAACGTTCCAAAGGATTGGGCGAAAATGAACCGGATATGATGAACCTAACCACCATGAACCCGAAAACACGTCGCCTGATCAAAGTCTTGCCGGATGAAGCAGACAAAACCTTCGCCATGTTCGATGTTCTTTTGGGGGATAACCTGGCGGGCAGAAAGCAGTTTATTATCGACAATGGCAGCCATTATATGCATGACCTCGACGTAAGCTGACTTTCAAGAAAGACAATAAATTGGAGTGATTAAAAATGGCGCCAAGAAGAAAGGCAGCTCCCAAACAGCAAAGCGCTGGAAGAACGCATGGCATTATAGAGGGGGCAGGAGCGGTTGTAGAGCAGAAAATTCCCGTTACGCTTGAAGAAAATTATATGCCTTATGCGATGAGCGTAATCCTGTCAAGGGCTATTCCGGAAATAGACGGCTTTAAACCCAGCCACAGAAAGCTGCTTTATACTATGTATAAAATGGGCCTTTTAAGCGGGGTGCGCACCAAGTCGGCCAATATAGTAGGGCAGACAATGAAGCTGAATCCGCACGGCGACAGCGCAATTTACGACACGATGGTCCGTTTAAGCCGCGGGTATGAGGCGCTGTTGCATCCCTATATAGATTCCAAGGGAAACTTCGGGAAATTTTACAGTAGAGATATGGCCTGGGCGGCTTCCAGATATACGGAAGCAAAGCTTGACCCCATATGCAACGAACTGTTTCGCGATATAGACAAGGACACTGTTGATTTTGTCGATAATTACGACAATACGCTTAAAGAACCCACGCTTTTACCGGCGACATATCCTTCTGTTTTGGTCAATGCAAACACTGGAATCGCGGTAGGTATGGCCAGTTCGATTTGCTCGTTTAACCTAAAAGAAGTCTGTGAGACTACAATTTCTCTGATGCGCGACCCGCAGCACGACGTGGCGTCCACACTGCCTGCGCCGGATTTTCCCGGCGGCGGGCAGATACTTTATGACCGTGCGGCCTTTGATCAAATTTACCGTACGGGGCGTGGCAGCTTTAAAGTTCGTTCCAGATATGCGTATGATAGGTCGGCAAACTGCATTGATATTACAGGAATTCCGCCTACAACCACCTGTGAAGCGGTAATTGAAAAGGTTGTTGACCTGGTTAAAAGTGGTAAAATTAAGGAAATTGCAGATATCCGCGACGAAACAGGCCTTGACGGCTTGAAAATTACCATTGACCTGAAAAGGGGAGCAGATCCGGACCGCCTGATGCAACGACTTTTTCGGATGTCAACGTTGGAGGATAGCTTTTCCTGCAATTTTAATGTGCTCGTTGGCGGCGTGCCGATGGTGCTTGGGATCAAAGCGCTTCTGGAGGAATGGACAGCCTTCCGCATTGAATGCGTACGAAGAAGGACCTGCTTTGATTTGCAGAAAAAAAAGGATAAATTGCATTTGCTTTATGGATTGCAGTGTATTTTGCTTGATATTGACAAAGCGGTCAGAATTGTGCGTGAAACGCAGGAGGAAAGCGAAGTTGTTCCCAATTTGATGATTGGTTTTGGAATTGATGAAATACAGGCCGAATATGTTGCAGAGATCAAACTGCGCCATTTAAACCGCGAATTTATCTTAAAACGCACGCAGGAAATAGAGTCTTTAGAAGCAGAGATCCGTAACTTGGAGGCTGTGCTTGCAAGCAAGTCAAAGGTCCAATCCATTATTATAAAAGAACTGCAGGAGGTTGCGCAAAAATACGGCCAGCCAAGGCGCAGTATTTTAATTTATGCGCAGGATATTCAGGCGGAAGAAGATGTGGAGGAAATACCGGATTACCCTGTTCACATGTTTTTTACAAAAGACGGTTATTTTAAAAAAATTACGCCGCTTTCTCTGCGCATGGGAGGCGAACAAAAGCTAAAAGACGGCGACAGCATCATGCAAACCTGCGAAGCGACAAACGCAACCGAGCTTTTGTTTTTCACGAATAAGTGCCAGGTCTATAAAGCAAAGGCTTCTGATTTTGCAGATACAAAGGCAAGCGTGCTGGGCGATTATATCCCTGCCAGGCTTGCCATGGATGAAGGGGAGCTTGCGCTGAGTATGGTCGTTACAAAAGATTATGCCGGCGTTTTGCTTTTTGCGTTTGAAAACGGAAAAATTGCAAAAGTGCCGCTTTCAGCTTATGCCACAAAAACAAACCGCAAAAAGCTTGCAAACGCATACAGCGACAAATCTCCGCTTGTAAGCGTTGCTTTTACAGAACAGGACGCAGAGTTTTTGCTGACGGCCTCAAGCGGCAGAATGCTTTTGCTGCACACGGGAGTGTTGCATACAAAGGCCACCAGAAGCACGCAGGGCGTTGCTGTGATGACCCTGAAAAGAGGCCATCGGCTGATGCGTATGGAAACATACCGTGAAAACACGTTTGCAAAGCCGAACCGCTACCGTACAAAAAGCCTGCCTGCGGCAGGCGCACTGCCCACGCCGGAAGATGCAAAAGCACAACAGCTTTCTCTGCTTTAAAAAATTTTGATAAAAAACTTGCAAAACCGGCCTTTTTATGCTATGATAATTGCGCTATTGATATTTGATTAAAAAGTACCGTGCCTATGCACAGCTTTTAGAAAGGACAGGTTTATAGAATATGAGCGTTTGGGAATACGTAATGGGCAGCGTAATGCTGCTGTTTTCCATTGCAATTATTATTGTGATTATTTTGCAGGAGGGGCATCAGAAGGGAATTGGCGTCGTTACCGGCGGTGCCGATACATTTTTTTCTAAAAATAAGGCGCGCTCTATTGACGCGTTCCTTTCACGTTGGACAAAGGTTTTTGCGGGCGGCTTTGTGCTGCTTGTTATTGGCCTGAACGCCTTTGCATTTTTTTCTTAATTTATTGTGTAATTGTGACAGCGGGACGGAGTTGCCGTCCCGCTTTTTTCTGTAGCGAACATTTTAAAAACTGCACTGCATTTTAACAGGAAAAGTTGAAAATATTTTTAGAAGATTGGGAAATATTTGCTGGTTTTACTTTACATGGAACACAAGATATAGTATCATTATTCTGATAAACTAACAGAATTATAACGTATTCCATAGAAAGGACTGGAAAAAATGGAGCCCAAGTATAAAAGAATTCTTTTGAAGCTCAGTGGAGAATCCTTGGCAGGCAACAAAAAATATGGGATAGATTTTGACACGGTTTTGCAATTCTGCCGGCCTATCAAAGTGCTTGTTGACATGGGTGTGGAGGTTGCCATTGTAGTTGGCGGCGGAAACTTCTGGCGCGGCCGCAGCAGTGGGAAGATGGATCGCACCAGGGCGGATCATATGGGGATGCTGGCAACTGTGATCAATGCACTGGGCGTAGCAGATGCTCTGGAGCAGCTGGGTGTGGATGTCAGAGTACAGACGGCAATTTCCATGCAGCAGGTGGCAGAGCCATATATCCGCAATCGGGCGGTGCGGCATCTGGAAAAAGGCCGGGTCGTTGTTTTTGGCTGTGGTACCGGAAACCCGTTTTTTTCTACAGATACGGCGGCTTCCCTGCGCGCAGCTGAGATAGATGCGGAAATTATCCTGAAAGCAACCATGGTTGATGGTGTGTACGATTGCGACCCCAAGAAAAATCCGGCGGCTAAGAAATATGAGACGGTTTCTTACTATGAGGTCTTGAATAAGGATTTGGGAGTTATGGACAGTACGGCCGCCTCACTGTGTAAAGACAACAACATTCCTATTCTGGTGTTTAGCATTGAGCAGCCGGAGAACATCCTCTCTGCAGTTTGCGGAGAGAGCATCGGTACTCTGGTTGAATAAAATATGATTTAGTGATTACGGAGGAGAGCGTTATGCAAGAAGTACTTTCAAAAGCAGAAAGCCGCATGGAAAAGCGCATTAACCATTTGGCGGGCGATCTTGCCGCAATCCGCGCAGGCAGGGCAAACCCCGCCGTGCTGGACAAAATTATGGTGGATTATTACGGAACGCCTACGCCAATTAACCAGCTTGCGGCCGTTTCAGTAACAGAGGCAAGAACTTTAATGATTCAGCCGTGGGACGCCAGCGTGGTACATCCCATTGAAAAAGCTATACAGACTTCAGAGCTTGGGATCAACCCGCAAACAGACGGAAAGACACTGCGGATTATTTTTCCACCGCTGACAGAAGACCGGCGTAAGGAAATTGTGAAGGATATTGCAAAAATTTCAGAAGAAACGAAAATTTCAATCCGGAACATTCGCCGTGAAGCAGTTGAAAAATTTAAGGCAATGAAAAAGAACAGTGAAATTACGGAAGATGATCTCAAACAGGCTGAAAAGAAAACACAGGAGCTTACAGACCATTTTGTTAAAGAAATTGATAAAATGGCACAGGCAAAACAAAAAGAGGTCATGGAAATCTGACCGTTGTAATAAACTTATACCATATGGAAGTGTTCGGCGGAAATGCAGGCTTTAAAAAGCATTTCCGCCCGAATTTATAAACCGTATTTTAGTTGGTGAAGGAATTGGGATTTGCGTTTAGAAAAAAGCAGAAAAAACAGGCCGCTCTTACGTTGAAAGATATTGTCCTGCCAACGCATGTGGGAATTATTATGGACGGAAACGGCCGTTGGGCTCAGAAAAGGGGCTTGCCTCGAACGGCGGGGCATACAGCCGGCGCACAGAATTTTCGTACAATTACAAAGTACTGCAGTTCCATTGGAATACGCTATTTGACGGTGTACGCTTTTTCTACAGAAAACTGGAAGCGCCCGCGCCAGGAAGTGGATTCTTTAATGCGGCTGTTTAAATCGTATCTGGAGGAAGCGCTTCGGGATTTTAAAGATGAAAGCATTGTTGTAAAATTTATTGGCGAAAAAACAGCTTTTTCACAAGATTTACAAAGGTTGATTTATGAGAATGAAGAATCGTCCAAAAACCGTACCGGGATGGTTTTAAATATAGCAATGAATTACGGCGGACGCGATGAAATCGTCCGTGCCGTTCAAAAAATTGCAGGGGAAATCAAAAGCGGAAAAATTTCGGTCGATCAGATTAACGAAAAACTGCTTTCGGACCATATGTATACATCCGGCCAGCCGGATCCGGATCTGGTCATAAGGCCAAGCGGCGAGTACAGGACGTCAAACTTTCTTTTATGGCAGTCTGCCTATACGGAGTATGTGATTCTTGATAACGTGCTCTGGCCAGACTTTACAGAGAAAATGCTGGATGATGCGTTGCTGGAATATGCCAGGCGCAACAGGCGTTTTGGCGGCGTATAAAGGTTTGATCAAATTATTACACTGAAGGCGGGACACATTTTATGAAAGCAAGAATTATTTCAGGTGTTTTAGGTTCCTCTTTGCTTGTTGTGGCCATTGCGTTTAACAAGCTTTTTCCGATATTGATCAATATTATTATTGCTCTGGCGGCCCTTACCTGCGTTGTGGAGATTCTGGTGGCCAGAGGACTTTTAAAAAACCTGAAAATTTCTGTACCGGCTATGGCGTTTGCAGGGTTATTTCCCATTTTAATATCTACCGTATATTGGCCGGTTTTATTTGTTCTTTTTATTTTGTCGCTGTTTGTCATGCTGGTATTCTTTCATCAGGAAATATTAATTGCAGATATTGCTTTTACCTTTACGACCTCTCTGCTGATTACGGCCGGACTGTCATCTATTGTCATGCTTTGCGACCAGGACAGAAGCCATACCGGCTTTAACATTACAATGTCGCTTATTATCCCATGGATGGCCGATGCAGGTGCATACTTTATTGGCAGCTTTTTCGGCAGGTATAAGCTTTGCCCGAAGATCAGCCCTAAAAAGACAGTGGAGGGCGCTTTGGGCGGCGTTTTATTCGGCGTTGTTGGAGCATTGGCGGATGCCATTGTTTTTCAGATATGGCTTTTCCCGGGAAGCGAGCAAATTTGCTACATAAATCTGGTCCTCATTGCCTTTTTGTGCGCGGTGGTGTCAATCATTGGGGATTTGTCGTTCTCCCTAATCAAAAGGAGCTGCCATGTGAAAGACTACGGCAGCGTGATTCCAGGCCATGGCGGCATTCTGGACAGATGCGACAGCGTTATTTTTGCAGCGCCGCTTCTATTGGTATATGTGCAATATTTTCCGATTATGGTAATGTAAAAAGTATTGTAAGGTGGTAAAATGACAGACAATTTATCCGTGCTTGGCTCAACGGGTTCGATAGGTACGCAGGCGCTTGCCGTTTGCGAAAAACTTTCCATACGCGTTGGAGCTTTGTGTGCGCACAGCAACGCAAACCTCCTGGAACAGCAGGCGCGACGTTTTCAGCCGAAACTTGCAGTACTGTATGAGGAAAAAGCGGCCAGTCGGCTAAAAACTGCGCTGGCAGATACAGACATAAAGGTAGATTGCGGTATGGACGGCCTGTGTGCGGCAGCCGCTTATCCAGAATGCGACACCGTGCTGAATGCCGTTGTAGGCATGGTGGGCCTCAGACCCACGCTTACAGCACTTGAGGCTGGAAAAAATATTGCGCTTGCCAATAAAGAGACATTGGTAGCAGGCGGCAGCCTTGTTATGAAGGCTGTTGAAGAGAATCAAGTAAGTCTTTATCCGGTGGACAGCGAGCATTCTGCCGTTTTCCAATGTTTACAGGGAGCTCCGGAAAATAAGGCTCTGGCTCGAATTATCTTAACAGCCTCGGGCGGTCCCTTTTTTGGAAAGAAAAAAGATCAGCTTCAAGCGGTTACGCCGCAAATGGCGCTTTGTCATCCCAATTGGAATATGGGCGCAAAAATCACAGTAGATTCTGCTACCATGATGAACAAGGGGCTGGAAATTATAGAGGCATGCTGGCTTTTTGGAGTTCCGGAGAACAAAATTGACGTATTGGTACACAGGGAAAGCATTATTCATTCCATGGTCGAATATACAGATCATTCCGTAATCGCACAACTTGGAGAACCGGATATGTGCATTCCCATTCAATATGCGCTGACGTATCCCGACAGAATGGCGTCGCCTGCAAAAAGCCTGGACCTTGCGCGCCTTGCGCAGCTTACCTTTTATGCGCCGGATCACGAAACTTTTGCGGGAATGCGTCTTTGCAGGCAGGCAATTTGCCGGGGGGGGCTTGTCCCGGCCGCGTTAAATGGGGCGAATGAACAGGCGGTCAGCCTTTTTTTACAGGGGGAAATTGGATTTTTGGAAATAGAACGTTTGGTAGCTGCGGCAATGCATAATCAACCGGATTGTAAAATAACCTGTTTAGAGGATATACTACTTGCAGACGCGTCTGCAAGGGAATTTGTATTAAGCAGCATCAGATGACAGCCGGACTGTGTAGAAAGGGTGATTACAATAGAAGTCGCAGCATTGGTTCTTATTGGGATACTTTTATTTGAACTGATTATTTTTTGTCATGAAGGCGGACATTTTATCGCGGCGAAGCTGTCTGGCGTAAAGGTTAATGAGTTTGCGCTGGGGATGGGCCCGAAAATACTGAAATTTACAAAAGGAGAAACCACGTATTCTTTGCGCCTTTTTCCAATCGGCGGTTTTTGCGCGATGGAAGGTGAAGATGAAAAAAGTGAAGATAGCAGGGCCTTTGGCAACAAGCCTGTTTGGAAGCGCATTATCATCGTATGTGCCGGCGCGTTTATGAATATTTTACTCGGCTTACTTATGATGCTTGTGATTGTCATACAACAGCCATATTATGCGACAACCACCATCGACTCTTTTCCGGAAAATTCCGTTACGCAACAAAGTTTGCAGGCTGGCGACCGTTTTGTTTCAATTGACGGATATGCCATTTATAACGCAAAAGATATTATATTTGCCATGGCAACCATGCAAACGCATGCGCCTGATGTTGTTGTAGAGCGCGGCGGCGAAATTGTAGATCTTGGCAACGTGCAATTTTACACATATACAGAGGAAGGAAAGGAACAGGTTGCGGTTGATTTTTACACGCAGGCGCTTGAGCGAAATTTTGGGACGGTGCTTGTACAGACATGGGAGCAGACTGTGTCGGTGGTGCGCATGATCTGGAGCAGTTTCATCGGGCTTATTACCGGGCAGTTTGGTTTTAATACGTTGTCCGGACCGGTAGGTGTGGCTTCCGTTATTACGCAGGCAGCCTCCCAGGGACTGTCGCAAAGCTTTTTAAGCGCCTTTAACAATATTCTGTATATTATGATGGTTATCACAGTTAATCTGGGCATTTTCAATATGTTGCCCATACCGGCGCTCGATGGCGGCAGGTTGCTTTTTCTGATTGTTGAAGGGATCCGCAGAAAGCCGGTTCCTCCCAAATATGAAGGAGCCGTTCACGGTATTGGTTATGCGCTTTTAATGCTGCTGATGGTCGCCGTTGCGTTTAACGACATATGGCGCCTGGCCACAGGCACCATGTTTGGAAGCTGAAAGGGCGGTTTGGGAAAGTGAAAGAAACCAGACAGGTGAAGGCGGGGAACGTGTGTATAGGTGGCGGTGCGCCTGTAACGGTACAGTCTATGCTTAGCGTGCCCGCACATGATATAAAAGGCAGCATCAGGCAGGCGGAGGAGCTTGCACGTGTGGGCTGCGACGTCATACGCGTCGCCCTTCCGGACCGCAAGGCTGTTTCCCTGATCCCGGCGCTGAAAAACGCAGTGGATGTTCCCATTGTTGCCGATATACATTTTGATTATCGTATTGCGCTTGAGGCCGCCAGCGCAGGGGTAGATAAAATCCGGATTAATCCGGGAAACATAGGCAACCCGGACAGAGTTAAAATGGTTGCGGATATGTGCCGGGAAAAATCCATTCCAATTCGCATTGGTGTAAATTCCGGCTCTCTTGAAAAAGAAATTCTTGCAAAATATGGAGCGCCTACCGCACAGGCGCTGTGTGAAAGCGCGCTGTATCATGCTTCCTTGCTTGAGCGCTTCGATTTTACAGACATTGTTCTCTCTATGAAATCTTCCGATGTAAGGACAACCGTACAGGCCTATGAGCTTGCAAGCAGCCGTTGCAGCTATCCGCTGCATCTGGGTGTGACGGAAGCCGGTACAGAGCGCATGGGGATTATCAAATCCTCTGCGGGGATTGGTTCACTTTTACTGCATGGCATTGGCGATACCATACGTATTTCCCTTACGGCTGACCCGGTACAGGAAGTATATGCCGCTAAGGACCTGCTGCGTGCATTGGGGCTTTTGCAGGACGGCGTGCAGCTTGTTTCCTGCCCGACCTGCGGGAGAACGCAAATTGACCTGATTGCCCTTGCCAAAGAAGCAGAAAGGCGCCTTGCAGGCTGCAAAAAACAAATAAAAGTCGCTATTATGGGGTGCGCCGTCAATGGGCCGGGCGAGGCCAAAGAGGCAGACATAGGCATTGCCGGCGGCCATGGATGCGGTCTGTTATTCAAAAAAGGCCGGGTACTGCGCAAAGTGCCCGAGGACAAGCTGATAGAAGCGCTGCTTGAGGAAGTGGAAAAGCTTTAAAGATAATTTGGGGGATTTGCTTGAATACATTTAACGACCTATTTGCAAAGTACCTGCCGGATGTTACATTATCACCGGAGGTGTGCAACAGTGCAATCCAATCGGTGAACATCGATGCAAAAAAAAGATCACTGGATATTTACACTGCGTTTCAGACTCCGCTGGAGTGCAGTGCGCTTTTTGCTGCGGAAAAGGCATTGCAAAGCGCAAAAGATCTGGGACTGACAACGGTACATATATACCCAAAATATCCTTCGGACGCCTTTTCTGCAGAATATTATCCGCAGCTTGTCATGCAGCTGAAGCGGCGCATTCCCAGCCTCAACGGTACGGTTGCAGATTCTACAGCTACGCTAAACGGCGACGTTTTAACCGTTACGCTTCAGCACGGCGGCGCCGCCATTTTGATTGGCAAAGGTTTTGATAAAGAACTGCAAAAGCTGATTGTAAGCCAGTTCGGATTGCGCCTGCACATAGAATTTGACGGCGTGGTTTCTATAGATGCAGATTCGGAAACCTATGTTCAAAAGCAGAAAGATTTGCATGAAAAGCAGCGGCGGGAAAAAATTGTAGAAGAAATGGAACTTTATGAATCCTCTATGGATACAGCGATTGTCGGCAAGCAGCAGCGAAAGGAAAAAACGTCCGGCAGCATTGAAATCCGAAAGGATGACCTTTTATATCCTTCTATTTTGCCGCAGACGATAAAACCGCTGTATGGCAGTGTGATCAAAGGCGCTCCCGCCCCAATTAAATCGTTAACGCCTGATGCCGGGAAGGTTGTTATATGGGGGGATATTTTCAATATGGATATGCGCACAACGCGCGACGGTTCCAAAAATATCATCTCCATCAGTATTACAGATTACACGGGGTCTATGAACCTGAAAATAATTGATGAAATTAAAAATTGTAAAGCGCTGGCACAGCTGAAAAAGGGTGTTGCGGTGCTTGCAAGGGGAGATTTGGAGTACGATCGTTATGATAAGGATTTATGCGTGCGTACAAGGAGCGTAAGCACTGTTTCAAAGCTGCAGGTCGTAGACCGTGCGCCCAAAAAACGCGTAGAGTTGCACTTGCATACCAATATGTCTTCTATGGACGGTGTATCGTCAGCCAAATCCCTGATCGAGCGCGCCCACCAGTGGGGACATACCGCCATGGCTATTACAGACCACGGCGTGGCGCAGGCGTTTCCGGAGGCTATGGACACAGTCGAGGCAATCAACCGTGAAGACGGGAATTTTAAGGTTATTTACGGCACGGAGGCGTATTTTATCAACGATATGATTGCGGCGGTAGAAGGAAAGCGCGATATGCCGTTTGACGGGGAATTTATCTGTTTTGATACGGAAACCACCGGTTTAAGCGCAAAAAAAGACAGGATCACGGAAATTGGCGCAATCAGGGTTAAAAATGGCGAGGTGCTCGACACTTTTTCCACGTTTGTGAACCCGCAAATGCCGATCCCGCCGAAAATTACGCAGATTACCGGGATCACAGACGAAATGGTGCAGGATGCGCCCGAAGAAAGACAGGCCATGCAAGCTTTTTACCGCTTTTGCGGTATGCAGAACGCCGTTTTGGTCGCACATAACGCGCCGTTTGACATGGCCTTTCTCAAAGCGGCTGCAAAGCGCTGTAATATGCCCTGCGATTTTGCATCTGTTGATACGGTTGCCCTGTGCCGCGCAATTTTACCCGACATAAAAAATTGTAAGCTGGATACCGTGGCAAAATATCTGCGCCTGGGCGAATTTAATCACCACCGCGCAACGGACGACGCGCAAATGCTTGCGCGGATTTTCACCAACCTGCTTATGCGCCTGCGGGAAGATTACGGCCTGAAATCTGTGCAGGAAATTAACACCAAAATTAACGGCGCAGATTTCAGAAGGCTGAATACGTATCATCAGATTATTCTTGTGAAAAATCAGACAGGCTTAAAAAATTTGTATAAATTAATATCAAAGGCACATCTGGATTATTTTTATAAAAAACCGCGTATCCCCAAGACGGAGCTGATCCAGCACAGGGAAGGCCTTTTAATTGGCAGCGCCTGTGAAGCCGGGGAGCTGTTCCGCGCAATTGTTGCAGGAAAGCCGTGGGGGGAGCTTAAGGATATTGCAGGTTTTTATGATTACCTGGAAATCCAGCCGATCGGGAATAATCGCTTTATGCTGCATAACGGGACGGTACAGTCTGAAAAAGAATTGCAGGACTTTAATAAAACGGTCGTCCGTCTTGGAGAAGAATTGGGTATCCCTGTCGTTGCAACCTGCGACGTACATTTTTTGGATCCGCAGGACAGCGCCTACAGAAAAATTCTTATGGCAGGCCAGGGTTATGCCGACGCAGACAATCAGGCTCCCTTGTATTTTCGCACCACCGCGGAAATGCTTGAAGAATTTAGCTACCTTGGAAAAGAAAAGGCCTATGAAGTTGTGGTGGAAAACACCAACCGAATTGCAGATGCAATAGAGTCCGTGCGCCCAATCCCCAAGGGCGTATATCCACCGTTTATTGAGGGCGCGCAGGATGATTTGATACGCATTACATGGGAGCGCGCAAAGAATAAGTACGGCGATCCGCTGCCGCAAATTGTAAAGGACCGCCTTGACCGGGAGCTTGGATCCATTACGAAATATGGCTTTTCCGTTTTGTATATGACGGCGCAAAAACTGGTGGCGGACAGTGAAGCCCATGGGTATCTTGTCGGCTCAAGAGGCAGCGTGGGTTCTTCGTTTGTAGCTACCATGTCCGGTATTTCCGAAGTAAACCCGCTGTGCCCGCACTATATCTGTCCAAATTGCAAGCACAGTGAATTTATTACAGACGGTTCAGTTGGGTCCGGTTTTGATTTGCCGCCCAAATATTGCCCGCAGTGTGAAACGCTGTATGAACGCGACGGGCATGAAATACCGTTTGAAACCTTTTTGGGGTTTGAAGGTGATAAAACGCCGGATATTGACTTAAACTTCAGCGGAGAATACCAGTCCTTTTCCCACCGCTATACAGAAGAGCTTTTTGGAAAGGACAATGTTTTTAAAGCCGGAACAATCGCAACAGTTGCAGATAAAACGGCGCTGGGCTTTGTCAAAAAATATGCGGAGGAAAAGGGGATTATTTTAAATAAAGCGGAAGAGCTGCGTCTGGCAGAAGGTTGTACCGGCGTAAAGCGCACTACCGGCCAGCATCCGGGCGGCATGGTTGTTGTCCCGCGTGGAAAGGAAATTTACGATTTTTGCCCGGTGCAGCATCCGGCAAACGATCAAAAGTCAGATAATATTACAACCCACTTTGATTTCCATTCTATTCATGATACAATATGTAAATTGGATGAGCTCGGCCATGACGTGCCGACAATCTATCATTATCTTGAGGAGTTCACAGGTATTTCCGTTATGGATGTATCTATGAGCGATCCTGATGTTATGTCGCTTTTTACTTCGACAGAGGCGCTTGGCGTAAAACCGGAAGATATTGATTCGCAGACTGGAACGTTTTCATTGCCGGAAGTCGGAACAGGCTTTGTGCGGCAGATGCTTATTGAAGCGCAACCCAAAACATTTTCCGACCTTTTACAGGTGTCGGGGCTTTCGCATGGCACAGACGTGTGGATCGGCAATGCCGCAGACCTGATCCGCGAAGGCACATGCACCATCTCGGAAGTAATTGGTACGCGCGACAGCATTATGACCTATTTGTTGCATAAGGGCCTTGCACCCAAAATGGCTTTTAAAATTATGGAAATTGTTCGAAAAGGAAAGGCGGCGAAACTGCTTACAGAAGAATATATCCAGGCCATGAAGGAGCATGGAGTGCCGCAATGGTATATTGATTCCTGTATGAAGATCAAATATATGTTTCCAAAAGCGCACGCGGCGGCATACATGATTTCAACGCTGCGGCTGGGATGGTACAAAGTGCACCGGCCAATTGAATATTACGCCGCCTATTTTACTGTGCGCGGCGACGGGTTTGACGCTGCTACGGTAATCGGCGGAAAAGAGGCGGTTGTATCCAGAATGGACCAGATCCGGCAGAAAGGGTATGAGGCGACCGCCAAGGATCATGCGGAATTTTCCACGCTGCAAATTGTTAACGAAATGCTGGCAAGGGGGATAGGTGTGCTTCCTGTCGACATATATAAGTCCCAGGCAAAAATGTTTGTGGTAGAAGGGCAGAAAATCCGTTTGCCGTTTTCTTCTATGGCCGGCGTGGGGGATGCAGCTGCAGAAAGCCTTGCAAACGGTGGGAAAAAAGGGGAATACCTTTCTATTGAAGACTTGCAGCTGCGTACAAAGGTGTCAAAAGCTGTCATTGAAACACTGAAAGCCGTCGGGGCGCTTTCCGGCTTGCCGGAAAGCAGCCAGCTGTCCCTGTTCTGATTCTTTATTTTACTGCAGGAAGGAGTGCAAAGGCCTATGGAACCAAAAAAATTTAAAAGCCTGCTGCTTTTAATTACTTTTACGGTATTTTTGTTATTTATTATGATCAACTTTGGCGTAGTATGGGAGCTACTTGGCATTCTGGTTACCGTTTTAATGCCCTTTTTTGTGGGGTTCCTCATCGCTTATCTGATCAATTTGCCGTATGTGTTTTTTGCAGACAGAGCATATGCGGGGCTTGAAAAGCGGGGAGGTTTTTTAGCCAAAATGCGAAAGCCGTTGGCGCTGATCACGGCTTATATTATTGTTTTCGGCGTGATTGTCTTTTTGGTTGGAATATTGATTCCCCAGTTGGTGGAAAGCACCAACCGCTTAATACAGAATTTTTCAGATTACGCAAAAAGCTTTCAGGTTTTTCTGACGGATTTTCTTTCCAAATATTTTTCTATTCACCTTGACTCCAACAGCGATATTATAAACTTTATCAACAATCTTGTAAAAATGGTAACGGGCGGGGAGCTGAACACCTTTCTCCAAAACCTGGCATCCACGCTGGCGCCCAGCGTTTTTGATATCACAAGGAACGTGACCACAACCTTAATCAACCTTGGTATGGGCATTGTGGTTTCCGTTTATTTAATTGGGTGTAAGGATAAGCTGATCTTTCAAAGCAAAAAGCTTTGTTATGCTTATGTACCGCAGAAGGCCGTTCCCAAAGTTATGGAAATTGCGGATCTTTCCAACAATATTTTCGGCAAATTTGTATATGGAAAAATTTTGGATTCCATGATTGTCGGCGTACTGTGCTTTATCGGTATGTCTATTTTAAATATTGAATATGCTCTGTTGATCAGTGTAATTATTGGTATTACCAATATTATACCTGTTTTCGGGCCTTTTCTGGGCGCAATTCCATCTATTTTTATTTTGTTAATGATCGATCCGTTTCAGGCTATATGGTTTACAATCTTTATTTTGGCGTTGCAGCAGCTGGACGGAAATGTAATAGGCCCCAAAATTTTGGGCAATTCCATTGGTATTTCCGGTTTTTGGATTATGGCAAGCGTTATAGTGGGCGGGGGCCTGTTTGGCTTTTTGGGAATGTTGCTGGCGGTTCCGGTTTTTTCGACCTTTTATGTCCTGTTTAGCCGGATGGTCAACAATCGTCTAATCAAAAACGGACGCATACAGGATTTTTCAAATCCTCCAACTTCAGATATTATTCGCCAGAAAATGCCGAAAGACCCAAGAAAAACCGCTGCCTCCGGCAAGCCGGTCAAACGTGTAAAGTCAAAGTTTGATTTTAAGAAGAAAAAGTAAGCAAAAACAGGGCGAATTACGCCCTGTTTTTGCTGTTGACAACACATTTTCTGTATGCTATTATGTTAGCGTGCTAAAGCGAACGTGGAAGGGAGCTTTTTCTTTATATGAAAAATTATTATAAAATAACACCGGAAGGGACCAAAGACCTGCTTTTTGAAGAATGTACGGCAAGAAACAAAGTCACGCATATGATTACCAGTGTGTTTGAATCAAAGGGATATCACCAGGTTATAACGCCCGGCCTTGAGTTTTTTGATGCTTTTACGTTGAAAAGCGGCGGGATCCAGCAGGAAGATATGTATAAGCTGACGGACAATAAAGGCAGGCTGCTCGTGCTGCGGCCGGATTCTACGCTGCCGATTGCAAGAATGGCGGCAATCCGCCTGCAGAAAGAAGCAAGGCCGATTCGCCTTTATTATAACCAGCCTGTTTACCGAAACCGTCCTGCACTCACAGGGCATAGCAACGAGATCAATCAGGCTGGTATTGAGCTGCTTGGAACGGCGGGGCTCAGAGCAGACCTGGAAGTGATTGTGACAGCAATAGAGGCCCTGCAAAAAATTGTGCCGGATTTCCGCATAGAAATTGGCCACGCGGGCTTTTTCAAAGCGCTTGCAGACCAGCTGCCGGTTGACGAAGCTTTGCGGGAGGAAATACGTCTCTCTATTGAGTCAAAAAACTATTCGTCCCTTAATACTATCCTTGACAGCTTAAAGCAGACCGACGCAGTGAAAGCGGTCCGGAGGCTGCCAAGACTTTTTGGAGGAGAAGAGGTTTTTGAAGAAGCGTCTGCCCTTTTCCGTGGGGACCTGGAGCAAAAAGCCTTATCTCAGTTAAAAGCTTTATACCGTTCCCTTTCGCATTTGTGTATGGGAGATAAGCTGATCATTGATCTGGGTCTGGTGCAGCGCAACGACTACTACAGCGATATGATTTTCAGCGGATATGTAGAAGGCAGCGGAGATGCCGTACTGGTTGGCGGGCGTTATGACCAGCTGCTTGATGCGTTTGATTCCCCCATGCCTGCAGCGGGCTTTGGTATTCATGTGGATGCTCTGGCAGAGATTCTGCTTGCAAACGGCTCTGTAGAGAAAGCTGCACCGCCGGATATTCTTGTTCATGGAGATGCAGGGCATGAAATGGCTGCAATCAACCAGTCGCGCTTTTATCTGCTTAGCGGTATTACCTGCGAGTACAGCGTTTTTGAGAGCCGGGCGGAGGCAACGGCTTATGCGCAGGCGCGTGGGATACGGAAAATTTGCTTTGTAAATACAGATCATGAAATTGTTGACCTGTAAGCAGGGTGCACACTACATAAAGACAGGAGTTTATAGTATATGAAGCCGCTGAAAATTGCATTGACAAAGGGCCGCCTGGAAAAAGATACGGTCGCGCTTTTGGAAAAATTGGGATATGATTGTCAGGCGCTTAAAAATAAAGGGAGAAAGCTGATTCTTCCGGTTGGCAACGGCGAAATTGAGGCCGTACTTGCAAAAGCGCCGGATGTCATCACATATGTGGAGCACGGCGTATGTGATCTGGGTGTTGTGGGTAAAGACACCATTTTGGAAAAAGGAACCGCTTTTTTTGAGTTGCTGGACCTGGGCTTTGGCAAATGCCGGTTTGCGCTTGCGGGCAAAAAGGGAACAGATTTCTTTTCCGGCTATCATACCAAAACCATTGCAACAAAATATCCCAACGTGGCAAGAAATTATTTTGAAAACAAAGGAATGGATATCCGCTTTATAAAAATTGAAGGCAGCGTTGAACTGGCGCCTTTGCTGCATCTTTCCGATGCAATTGTAGATATTGTGGAGACAGGCTCTACGTTACGGGAAAACGGTTTGGAGATTATAGAAGATATTGCGCCGGTTTCTGCAAGGCTGATTGCAAACAACGCGAGCCTGAAACTGAGAAAGCGTGAAATAGAAGCACTGGTGGAGAAAATGGAACAGGCTATTGCCGGAAAGGAATGAGGAAGAGATGTTGACAATTGTAAAGGCAGACAGTGGTGAGCAGCGCCGTTTTATTAACGAGTTGAAACAAAGGGCGCGGCAAACGGATAAAGACGTGTCCGCCGTTGTTGCACAAATTATAGAAAATGTGCGTGCACATGGCGACCAGGCGGTGCGCGAATATACAGAAAAATTTGACGGCATAGCACCGGAGAAGACAGAAGTTTCCCCGCAGGAGATGGCGGCGCTTGCAAAAAGCTGTGCGCCGGCATTTTTGCAGGCGCTGGAAAAAGCGGCGGAAAATATCCGAAATTTTCATCAACGCCAAGTACAGCAAAGCTGGCTTACCGCTGAAAGCGAAGGGGTTTTGCTAGGGCAGCGCGTCAGAGGCCTTGCGCGCGTGGGGATTTATGTCCCCGGCGGCACGGCAGCGTATCCGTCCTCGGTGCTGATGAACGCAATTCCTGCTAAAATTGCCGGTGTGCGGGAAATCGTTATGGTTACGCCGCCTGGAAAAGACGGCAAGCCTAATCCCGACATTATGGCCGCCGCCCGGATCGCAGGTGTAGACCGTGTTTTCCTGATGGGTGGGGCGCAGGCGGTGGCAGCGCTTGCCTTTGGCACGCAGACAGTGCCAAAGGTAGACAAAATCGTAGGGCCGGGGAATATTTATGTGGCTACAGCTAAGAAGCTGCTTTACGGCACAGTGGATATTGACATGATCGCAGGGCCCAGCGAAATATTGGTGATTGCCGATCAAAATGCAAACCCGGATTTTCTCGCAGCGGATCTGATGTCACAGGCGGAGCACGATGTTCTGGCCTCGGCAATTCTTCTTACAGACAGCCCGGCGCTTGTACAGCGGGTGCAAGAAGCCCTTGCAAACCAGATTCAAAAGCTTTCCCGCGCAGATATCGTCCGCCGGTCCCTGCGCGACTATGGCGCGATTATTCTGTGTAAAAATATAGATCAGGCGGTAGAACTGGCAAACGAGCTGGCTCCGGAGCATTTAGAGGTCTGTACGGAAAATCCAATGGAGTATATCGGCAGGCTAGACAATGCAGGGTCTGTCTTTTTGGGCGCTTATGCACCCGAACCGCTTGGAGATTATTATGCAGGACCGAACCATGTCTTGCCTACAAGCGGGACCGCGCGCTTTTTTTCGCCGCTGTCGGTAGACAGCTTTATTAAAAAATCCAGCTTTATATACTATACGGAGGCTGCTTTGCAAAAAGGCGGTGCAGATATTATTGCGCTGGCAAATGCAGAAGGGCTTACGGCACACGCAAACTCCATTAAAGTACGTTTGGAAAAATAATCTCAATTCGCAAAGGATGTATTCGTATGTATACGCTTAATAAAAAAATCCGTAATCTGGCGCCTTACCAGCCGCTTGCGGGTACATATAAAATTCGGCTTGATGCAAATGAATCTGCCTTTTCTCTGCCGGCCGAAATCGTCAGGCAGATCCACGCGGCGATAGAAAAAGTTGATTTTAACCGCTATCCGGATCCCAATGCCACACAGCTATGCAACGCCTTTGCTGGTTTTTATGGAATTGACCCCGCCAGCGTAACGGCTGGGAATGGTTCGGATGAGCTGATCAGTATTCTTCTGTCTGCTTTTTTAATGAAAGGGGAAACGGTAATCACAACAGAACCGGATTTTTCCATGTACCGTTTTTATGCCTCTTTGTCGGAAGTGCAGTGTATTTGCGTACATAAGCAGGCGGATTTAACCATAGATATAAAAAAGGTGGCAGAAGCTGTGCGGCAGCATCACGCGGGAATGGTTATCTTTTCAAACCCCTGCAACCCCACATCCAAAGCGTTATGCGCACAAGACGTAGAAGCCTTAATTGCAGATTGTCCGCAGACGCTGGTGGTGCTGGACGAAGCATATATGGATTTTTGGGAGGAATCCCTGCTCAAAAAGGCCTGTTGCTATGAAAATTTGGTGATTCTGCGTACAGCGTCCAAAGCAGTGGGAGCCGCGGCGCTCCGCCTGGGCTTTGCCGTGGCAGGCCCTGCAGTTACAAGAGCGCTCCGCGCGGTAAAATCTCCTTATAACGTCAACGCTCTGTCCCAGGCGGCGGGTACAGTCTTATATCGTAACAGGGAATATCTTATGAATATGAAAAAAACGATTGTCACTTTGCGTACAAACCTGTATAATAGTCTTACAGGGCTTGCGGAAAAATATCCCGGAATATTTCAGGCTGTGGAAGGCTGTTCAAATTTTGTGCTGCTGAAAACATCCTGTGCGGATCAGCTGCATGCTCATATGCTGCAAAACTCTGTTGCCATACGCAAGCTGGACGGCTATGTCCGCGTGACAACAGGAACGCAGATGGAAAATAAAGCATTTTTACAGCTGTTGGAGGCTTTTTTAGCCAAATGGCAGGAGAATGGTGCAATTGTCTGAGTAAAAGGAGGCGCGCGGTGAGAAGCGCAAGTACAGAAAGAAGAACAAAGGAAACAGAAATTTTTATAGCGCTGCATCTGGATGGGGGAGAGATATCTGTCCAGACCGGCATCGGTTTTTTTGACCACATGCTGACTGCCTTTGCCGTGCATGGTGCTTTTGGCCTGACGGTAAAGGCTTGTGGAGATCTGCAGGTGGATTGCCATCATACGGTGGAAGATACAGGAATTGTCTTGGGACAGACGTTTGCAAAAGCGCTTACGGATAAGGCGGGGATTGCACGCTATGGCTCCTTTTATGTTCCTATGGACGAAGCGCTGGGCTTTGCAAGCGTGGATGTCAGCGGCAGGCCCTATCTGGTGTTTGACGCTGCGTTTCCACAGCCTGCGGCGAACAGTTTTGACTTTTGTATGGTTCAGGAATTTTTCCGGGCGTTTGCATTTCACGCAGGGATTACGCTGCATATAAAAGCGCTGTATGGGAACAACAGCCACCATATTGCAGAAGCGTTGTTTAAGGCCTGTGCGCATGCCATGCGTTTTGCAGTTCAAAAAGATGGCCGGGCGCCGTTGTCGACGAAAGGTGCTTTTGATTGATGTAAGGCGGCGGCAGCTGCGCTTTGTTTTAATTGAGGATTCTGGAGGTAAGTCGAATGTTTGTTATACCTGCAATAGATATTAAGGATGGGAGCTGTGTACGCCTGTTTATGGGCGATTACAGCACGGCTCATAAAGTAGCGGACGACCCGGTCGCTGTGGCGGAAAGTTTTTATAAGCAGGGGGCGTCCTGGCTGCATATGGTCGACCTGGACGGCGCCAAAGACGGAAAAAGAAGCAATGCCGACGTTATTTTACGTGTAAGAAGCGCAACGCCCATGCATATAGAGATTGGCGGTGGCATTCGTGATATGGAAGCCATAGATTTTTATATAAGCAATGGGATCGAAAGGGTTATCCTTGGTTCCGCCGCCGTTAAAAATCCGGAGTTTGTTAAAAAAGCAGTCGAAAAATATGGGGATAAGATTGCCGTCGGAATCGACGCTAAGGACGGTATGGTCTGCGCAGAGGGCTGGGTGGACCATTTACAGGTCGATTTTCTTACGCTTGCAAGGCAAATGGAAGCAATTGGAGTATCGAAAATTATTTTTACCGACATTTCCAAAGATGGAATGCTTTCCGGGCCAAACCTGAACCAGCTCGACGAGCTGAAAAGTGCCGTTTCCTGCGATGTGATCGCAAGTGGGGGGGTTGCAAACCTGAAGGATATTATTAATCTTGCAAAGTTTGATATTTACGGTGCAATTGTTGGAAAAGCCGTATATACGGGGGATTTGGACCTTGCCGCGGCAATTGAAGTTGGAAAGCGCGCAGACAACGATTGAGCAAATGAAAGGAAAGATAGGGATGGATCTTGACCGTTTTTTTCAAAAAGCGCCGTTGCTTCCCGCTATTGTTCAGGAAAAATCCACCGGGCAGGTGCTTATGCTGGCGTATATGAATAAAGAATCCCTGCAAAAAACACTTGAAACCGGCTATACCTGGTTTTACAGCCGCTCCAGACAGGAGCTTTGGAACAAGGGGGCAACTTCAGGCCATTTGCAAAAAGTTTTGGAAATATATGGGGATTGTGACGACGATACGCTGCTTGTTTTGGTGGAGCAGACCGGGAACGCATGCCATACAGGCAGCCATTCCTGCTTTTTTAACCGTTTGGAACGACTGAAATAGCGCAGCCTGGCATTTTGTCAAGACGGGATGAAGAAAATTTTTTATGAAAAAAGGAAGGATCAAAATGTATGAACATGTGCTTGCAGACCTCTATAACACGGTACTGCAGAGAAGGGAAAATCCAACGGAGGGCTCTTACACCTGCTATTTGTTTGACAAGGGCCTGGACAAAATTTTAAAGAAATGCGGGGAAGAGTGCAGCGAAACCATTATTGCTGCCAAAAACGGCGATCCAAAAGAAACGGTATATGAAATTTCGGATTTAATGTATCATATCATGGTTTTAATGGTACAACAGGGGATTCCGCTTTCCGACGTTTTGCAGGAATTGGAAAGGCGCAGCGCGAAAACGGGGAATTTAAAAACATTTCATCAGGTCGATAAAAATACATAATATAAACGCTGTGCGTTTTATACATTTTTAAATGGCTATGCTTGTCTATTTGTACCAAATAAATAAGCATGGCCATTTTTTTTTGATTTTTAATTGAATAAAAAACTTTCCACATATATAATAGTATTGCTGGATTGGAAGATTTTAAACAGCAAATGAAGTGGAGGTAAAAACAATGATCAAAAAATCAGCAGTCAGTATCTTGCTTTCCGCTGTAATGCTGATCAGTTGCCTTGTAATTCCCGTAACGGCAACGGCGGCAACAGATTCTGCAGAAACAGCGGCGGCGGACAATGCAACAGCCTATAATCTGGCGTCAGATGTGCAAAACGGAAATATTTTACATGCGTTCAACTGGCGTTTTACCGATGTATCCAGGTATATGAAGGAAATTGCACAGGCAGGCTTTACAAGTGTGCAGGTATCGCCTGTACAGGGGAGCAAACCCACCATTAACGTGGCTACATATGCCTGTGACTGGATGTACTACTATCAGCCTATTAACTTTGAAATAGGCAATGGACTGGGCACAAAGGAAGACTTCAGGCAAATGTGCGAAACGGCCGACGAATACGGCGTTAAAATTATCGTAGATATCGTTTCCAATCATATGGCGCAAGCGGATTCCGGTGTTTCCGGTGCGCTGCACCCTGATATTATCAGTGATTTAAGAGACGACGAAACAGCCTGGCATGCAGAAACAAGCAGTACGTCTGATTCCAGCCGCCAGAGTATGACGCAAAGGCTGCTGGGCGGGTTGCCTGACCTGAACACAGGCAGCGAAAAGGTACAGAACTATGTTAAGGCTCTTTTGAAAGAATGCATAGATTATGGCGCGGACGGGTTCCGTTTTGATGCGGCAAAGCATATTGAGCTTCCCAGCGACGATGCATCGTTTGCAAGTGATTTCTGGCCCAATGTTACCTCCTATGCCAGATCCCTGAAGCCGGATATTTATATTTACGGCGAAGCGCTTGCGCCGCTTGGGACAGATACCGAAAACTATTTACAGTATATGAACCTGACCGACAGCGGTTACGGCAACAAGATCCGCAGCGTTATCAAGGGAACATCTGCAACTTCCACGCTTGGAAGCTATAACCTGTCCGGTGCAGATGCTGACCAGCTTGTTGTATGGATTGAATCACACGACAATTTTGCAGACGGTACGTCCAAAAACCTGACAGATGAACAGCTGTTGCTGGGCTGGGGCATTATCGGCGCAAGAGAAGGCGCGGCGGCGCTTTATCTTTGCCGGCCTGAGCATAACACCAAGGGCGTTGCCTATGACGAACTGATCGGGGGCCCCGGTTACAGGCTTTGGGAGAATGAAACGGTAGCTCAGATTAACCAGTTCCGCAATGCTTTTGAAGGCCAAGGCGAAACAGTGGCTTCCAGTGGTTCTCAGTTTTATGTACAGCGCGGCACTTCCGGTATGGTAATTGTTAACCTTGCAAAGGAAGATGCGGCCATCAACTACACAACAACCATGCAAGACGGTACATATACCGACCAGATATCCGGTAATACGTTTACGGTAACGGGCGGCCAGCTTACGGGTACAGTGGGAGCAAGAAGCGTAGCCGTTATTTATAATAAAGACAAATTTACGCCTGCAGCAAATGTTCAGTTTAACGGAGAAGCAGTCGACAGTGGCTCTGTTATGCACTTTGCAGGGGATACGGCAAAAATTGACGTTACACTGGAAAACGCGCAGTCCTTTACCTATGCAGTAGGTAGCGCAGCCCCGGTGGAGGTTACAGGAAACGGTTCTTTTACAATTGGCAGCGGAATTGATTACAATACAGAGATCCCTGTTACCATTACCGCTTCAAATGCAGATTATACAACCTCCACGACTTATCATATTGTAAAAAAAGATCCTAACGCCAAGGTCGTTGCGTATTTCAATATTTCCGGTAATGAAAGCTGGATTGACGACAGCGGTATTTACTGCTATGCCAAGGATGAAAACGGCAACGAGCTTGTGGAATATCCCGGCTATGAAATGGTGCAGGTCAAGGGCACGGATTATTATAAGGCTGAAATCCCCGGCGTTACAAAGGCGATTGTAAAATTCAATGAAGGTCCTGTTTCCACAGGCCTTGACGGAAGGACCATCCCGCCTACAGTTGTCAATTACGGCAGTGCTGAAGTTGCAGAAAACCGCGAAGCCGGCGGCTTTGAAATTATCGGCGCCATGATGTGGGAAGACGGAGTATGGCAGGACTGCGTCAATGAGCCGCAAAGCGGCGACAGAACGGAATGCACCCCATATGCGCTAGGTGATGTAGACGGCGACGGTAAGCTGCAGGTTAAGGATGTGCTTGCAATTCAAAAGCATGTTGCAAAGGTTGAACAGCTTACAGAAAAAGGCCAGTTGGCAGCGGACATCAACGGCGATAAAACAATTGATATGGAAGATGTCCTTCCGCTGCAGAAATATATAGCCGCCATGCAGGTTGACTATCCCATCGGCGAACCTGTTGAAGAAGAAGTAGGCGAATATACAATCTATTTTAACAACTATAAAGGTTGGGAGCAGGTATATGCCTATTATTGGGAAAACCAGGGCGGTACCTCTGTGGCCTGGCCAGGCGTAGAGCTAACGGAAAAAGTTAGCGACGCCGTTTATAAGCTTACTTTGCCGGCCGACCAGAACGCCATTATTTTTAATAACGGTTCAAACGGCGGCCAGCAGTCTAACGATATTATTGTAACGCCGGAAAACTACGATAAAATGGTTACTTGCGCGTTTAATGAAGACGGCAGCTACGGCATCTGGAGTGAGCCGGATGTTTTCCCGGAAATTCCAGACCTGAGAGAAACCATTTATTTTGAAAACACCACAAATTGGTCAGAGGTTGCCTGTTATGCTTACAAGAGCGGGTCCGGCCAGAACAACGGCGCATGGCCGGGAGAGGTTATGACGCTTGTTGGAACCAATGCGGCAGGTAATGAGGTTTACTCTGTGAAAATTGAAAAAGACACTTACGACAGGCTTATTTTCAACAACAATAACGGCGGCCGACAATCAGCGGATATAGAAGAAGTTGTATACGGTGGCATTTATACGCCTGTGTCAACCTCTGGAAAATTTACCTGCACGGTTCAGGAATATACAGGTTTAGAATAAAACGGTATATCTGTTATAATAATACGGTATGGTAAAATCAACTTACAGGGCGATTCTTTTATGGAATCGCCCTGTTTTTGTGTAATGAAGTATAAATTGCATGAGCATTTAAAAAATATAATAATTACAAATTCTAACAGGAAAAATGCCTGTATTGGATTATAGCCTTCTAAAAATAAGTGATTCTACACAAAAAAAATTATTTAATATGTTTATTTCTACAAAACAGGGATCAAAATGACTATTTCGCACCTGATTCATTGCAGCCTTTTTTTGACAGGCGTATAATTTATATATGTCAACCATCAAATTTATAGGAGGAACAGTGAACATGAAACGAAAAAAATCAGCCATCAGCATATTGCTGGCGGCGGCAATGCTGATCGGGTGCCTGTGCATATCTGCGGCCCCAGCTGCAGCAGTGCAGGACAATACACGGATTCTTGGTACTGGCAACGCTACAGCATACAATTTGCCGGACAATATTCAGGACGGTAATATTTTTCATGCATTTACCTGGCGTTTTACAGATGTTACGAAATATATTAAAGAAATTGCCTCACAGGGTTTTGGCGCAGTACAGGTGTCGCCCGTACAGGGTACCGCAGTTGCAGAAACAGATAATGCGGCTTCCTATATGATTGACTGGTGGAAATACTACCAACCTGTCAATTTTTCCATAGGGAATGGCCTGGGGACCAAGGAAGATTTTACACAAATGTGCCAGGTAGCAGAAGAGTACGGTATTAAGATCATTGTGGATGTTGTCGCGAACCATATGGCGCAGGGCAGCGGCGGCACGCTTTATTCCAAGTCTGAACAGATTCCTGCGGATCTGCGGGATGACCCAAGCTGCTGGCACTCGGTCAGGGAAATGGTCAGCGACGGCAGTCGGTATGATATGACGCAGAAATCGCTAAACGGGCTGCCGGATTTAAATACAGCAAGCCCCAAGGTACAAAGTTATGTGAAAAATCTGTTGAAGGAATGTATTGAAGCTGGCGCGGACGGTTTTCGTTTTGACGCGGCAAAGCATATTGAATTGCCCGCTTCCATAGACGGCGCTTCAGGCAGCGATTTCTGGCCCAATATTACAAGCTATGCAAAATCTCTCAAGCCGGATGTATATCTTTACGGCGAAATCCTTAATACGGCCGGGACGAGCTATTCCAACTATACGCAATACATCAAAATTACAGACAGCGGCCAGGGCAGTGATATTAGATCGGCTATCAAATCCAACAATTCTAGCACGTCGCTTGTTGCATATAACTGTTCGGGCGCTTCTGCAGGCGATCTTGTCACCTGGGTAGAATCGCACGACAACTTCTGTGATAAGACCTCTACCAACCTTACCCATCAGCAGTTGTTGCTCGGTTGGGGTGTTGCAGGCGCCAGAAAGGACGCCGCAGCGTTATATTTCTGCCGTCCGGAGCACGAGCGCGTTTCCAGCGCAGGTTTTATTGATTATGACGAGATGATCGGCGGTCCCGGCAGCACGCTTTGGCAAGATAAAACAGTTGGCGAGGTTAACAAATTCCGCAACTGTTTTGCAGGACAAAGCGAAACGGTTGCCTCTTCCGGTTCTCAGTTTTATGTCCAGCGCGGTACTTCCGGCATGGTGATCACGAACTTTTCATCCGGCGCGGCTTCCATCAATTATTCTACCTCTATGGCGGACGGAACCTATAAAGACCAGGTCAGCGGCAATACGTTTACGGTTTCCGGCGGCAGGCTTACAGGCTCTGTACCGGCAAAAGCCGTTGCAGTTATCTATAACAAAACAGAAACCACACCGTCTGTACAGCTTGCTTTAAATGGACAAACCGTTACAGCCGATACCACCACTTTTACAGGAAAAACAACAGGCTATTACACCAACAACCATAACTTTACAACTGATACCGCAACACTTGCGTTTACACTGGAGGATGCTGTTTCCGGCACATATTCCATTGATGGAGGTGCGCCCGTATCCTTTACCGGGGCTGAAACCATAACAATTGGAAACGGCGTTGCATCCAACACGGCTATTTCTGTTGCGGTAACGGCTACAGACGGTGTCAGAACGACAGAGGAAATCTACCAGTTTGTAAAGAAACTTCCGTCGGAAAAGCTGGTGGCATATTTTGATGCCACCGGTTATGAAACCTGGAGCAATTACTGCTGCTTTGTCAAAGATGTGAATGGAAATGCAATCGGCGCGTACCCGGGCATTACCATGACAAATGTGGAAGGAAATATTTATAAAGCAGAAATTACCGGCGTTACGGGGGCCTGTTATGTAAAATTTAATGAAGGCCAGGTTTCAACCGGCCTTGACGGAAGAACGATTCCGCCTACTGTTATTAATTATGGTACGGCTGCAAATGCTGCAAACCGTGAAAAGGGAGGATTTCTACTCAACGGTTCCATGATTTGGCAAAATGGCGAGTGGAAGGACTACGGTTATAAAACGTCCGGTTCTCCAGTTGGACCCACAAACCCTTCCAGGCCAACGGAAGATCCCCAGCCGCAGGAACAGTATATGCTGGGCGATGCGGACAATGACGGCCAGATCAAAGTGGCCGATGCGCTCCTGATACAAAGATATATTGCCAACATGCAGCAGATGCAGGGGAAGGCGCTTCTTGCAGCGGATGTTACGCAAAACAATAAAATAGAAACGGCCGACGTTTTGGAAATTCAAAAATATGTTGCCGGTATGTTTACAAAATATGAAATAGGGAAGTACTTTGGTACAGATACCCCAACGCCAACAAACCCCACTGCGCCGACAGTACCGACAACACCCACATCCTCTACTGACCCGGCGGATACCATTACGCTTGCCCTCAATCAACCGCAGGGCTGGGGCTCTGACATTTATGCATATCTGTATAATGAAAGCGGTGAGGAAAACGCGGCATGGCCCGGCCAGGCAATGGAAGGCAGCGGCACAACGTACAAAATTACCATTCCGGCAACAGCGGGCTATACAAAGGTTATTTTCAGCGATACGCCAATGAACGGAACAGACGAAGGCGGTAATCCGTATACGGCGGTGCGCATGCAGTCGCCCTCTATGGATGTAAGCGGCAGCCGTGTATATGATATAAAAATGATTACCGTTACGGCAAACAATCTTGGATTTACGCCGACCCATTGCTATTGCTACAATCCAAGTGAAGACCAATTTGCAGAAACCGGAAAGTGGCCTGGCTTGGAAGTATCCGGCAATTCTATTTTGATTCCGGAGGGCGTTTATACAAAGGCAATTTTCAACAATGGCACACAGCAGCAGGAAATCGCTATTTCAGGCGGCACTATACCGCCTGATCCGCAGCCCGGCGGCACAATTACGGTTTATTTCTCCAACGGCCTGTACTGGGACAATGTTTATCTGTATGCATGGCGCTCCGCAGATGAACACAAAAATGGCGAGTGGCCCGGTCTGCCAATGGAATCTGTAGGTAAAAATGAATATGGCGAAACAATTTATAAGGCAGAGATTGATCCGGAAGAATTTGACTCTATTATTTTTAATAATGGAAACGGAGTACAGACACAGGATATTGCAATTTCAGCTGATTCAAATAATATGGGGTATTACTGCGACACGTCCAGCCAGGATGCACAGGGGCATTATGCATATGGAACCTACCTGTTTGACCCTTCTTATATCGTCTGAAAAATAAAGTTGTATTTATAAAGCGGCCGTCCTCTTGAGACGGCCGTTTCTTACTGCGCATTTTAAAATGTGAAAAACAGTCACGAAAATAAACAGAATAAAAATAAATTTGTAGAAAATCAAAAATAATT
>OLYV01000045.1_pt1 | contig 96504 bp, 91 predicted proteins | sample 1644371 | NCBI WGS metagenome assembly OLYV01 (sample SAMEA103958124, study PRJEB25191) | human gut metagenome | biome: human-associated habitat [ENVO:00009003]; feature: intestine environment [ENVO:2100002]; material: feces | place: Germany | collected 2013/2015 | reverse complement strand
CTACGCCGGTTCCGTCGTCCAAAACGAACTTTAAGAGCTTTTTGGACTTCTTCACGGCTTCGCATTCCTTGACCTTTACGGCACGGAAATCGCTCTTGGAGAAGGTGTCAAAATCGACCTGATCTTGGAACAGAGGCTCGATCTGAACATTGGAGAAGTCGATCTTCTCCTCCACAGCCGGGGCGGTGGGAGCGGTCTCGGCGGGCTTTGCGGGCTTCTTGTCGGTATCCAGCGGCTTCATGGTGGGGATAAGATTCCTCACATGGAATAGCTGTGTAGAAGCCCTGTTAATACTGTGCTTTGCTTACAGGTCACATTCTCCCGTATGTGATAACTCTGTACATTTCCCTGCTGAAAGCATACACCATAGTGGTGCTCCAAGTGGTGTATGTGGTGCAATTCCAACCTTTCGCACCTCCGAAAGATTGTAGTTAATATTATAACAGTAGAATCTCAGAATTTCAATGGGTTTCAGGTCGTCCCGTAAGGAATCCAGAAAAAACCTCAATACTCTGCTTACATTCACTCTTTATATTGTGTCCGTCTAAAGCGTGGTTATAAACGGATATGCAAAGTTCAATCCCGTACTACGCCACGCCGTTAATCCTCTATCACAAGACAATTTACCTTTCCACTGAACGCTGTACAGGCATCTATGGCAATAATTCCGGGACCATAATAGGGAGAGAAGTCCGCATCTTCTCCAAACTCGGTCCCCTTGTGTTCGTATTTGCTATGGCCATACGAAGTATGCCAGTGTCCGCAAACAATGGTCTTATTCTCATCTGCAGTCTGTGCTGCATCCATGCCATTGAACCATCTTGCTTGATTCCATTGCTCACGGCCTGCTTCTCTCCAAGAAGAAATATAGCTGTAGCTTTTATCCCTGTTCGGAACGCTTGGTATCCAGCCATGCGTGAAAACATAGTGTTCCGTCTCAAAGTAATCAAGCATCGCTGGGATAATCTCTTTGTAAAACGGTGTGTCTTTCGCTGCATCGGCAAAATCATAATGGCGTATAGATGCCATCACTGGATCAAAGCCCGTCAACTGGAGTGCAGTATCATAAGTTCCGTTTGATTTGTGATAGCTATATGGCATCCCTGCATCCGTGGTCACAAGCTCCACAAATAAATCCTCATGGTTTCCACGAATGAGAATTATCTTGTCTTGCTCCATCTGCTCCAATATGAACTGCTGAAGCTGTTTCGCCTCATGCCCTCGATCAAATAAATCTCCGAGCATGACCAACTTATGAGGAGTTGTATCGGAAAAGAAGCCCGCCTTTTCCAATGCAGATTTCATCTGCGTATAGTAGCCGTGAATATCGGAGACAACATAGTAACGCATAATTTCTTATTTTTCGCCTCTATTTCCCTTGGATAGTCTGTCGGCCAGAATCAACTCTTTCATCTTAAAGCAGAGCCATTCATCAATGGTCAGATCAAGCTCGGCAAAGGCAATCACCAGCCGCTTCATCTCATTCTTATCAATTCCAAAGTCAATGCTAATTGTATCGTAGTTCTTCGGAAGCTGCAAGATATATCGTGCCTCGTTGCGTTCATATCGCCTGAGTAATTCAGGCTGATCCTCAAAAAACTCTCTGACGAAATCGTTCATGACTGCGCCATCCCCCTTTGTGTACGAAGACTGACGCCCTCAACTAACGAGAATACTGCTGTATTCTTCTCTTCCAGAAACTCGCCGGATAAAACATATTCACTTCTGTTTCGGAACTTGTACCATCTCCAGTTGTATTCCTCCGATTTGAAAAACGCCTTACGGATCGCATCATAGAAATGCTGGATAGCTTTCATGTTGATACCGGGGGTCAGCACCAAGTCGCCGACTTTGATTGCAGCAAGGTCTTTGTGTTCTTTTCTCCACGGAGTATAGAGGAAGGGCTGTGACATCATACCGTTATAGATAGCCTCATCGATAGCTGTGTTGGGATTCAGCCACTTATATAAGCAGATGATCACTTCCTCGACTCGGACAGCGTTCAGACCCTGCATATTCATCAGGTCGAAAACACGCATATCAAGGATCTGCTTCAGGGAACGGAAGCCCAAATCGCAAAAGTAATCAGCGACGACCTGATCATCTTTTTCGAGCCACTTTGTCGAGCTGTGGTTGATGTTTATTTTCTTGTTCATGTGAATCACTCCTACCGGGTTTTATGAGATTGCCCTCTCACTTTCTCTTTGCCGAATTTTTTTGCGAGATTCCCACAGTTTTTTGCTCGTTTCCAAAATATTTTTCGGAAGCAGGAGAATTTGGAGGAAGGCGGCATATTCTTTGGAATGAATTCTCATGCGCTGTTGACAAAACTATCATCAGGATGATATAATGCTGTTGTATCATTACAATGATAATGGAGGCTTCATATTATGTGCGTCATTCAACTGCTTCATGGAACCGACCACATCATCGAGGTTCCGGATATTCATATCGGTAATCCGCACAACGACTATGGCATGGGCTTCTACTGTACCCGCGTCGATGAAATGGCTCGTGAGTGGGCCTGCAAAAAGAACACAGACGGTTTTGTCAACAGCTACGACTTTGACACAGATGGGCTGAAGGTGCTGAATCTGTTGGACGGAATGCATACGGTCCTGAACTGGATGGCTCTTCTGCTTCAGTTCCGCACCTTCAAGCTGGACTCCGAAGTTGCCGTTGATGCAAGGGACTATCTTATTGACCACTATTTAATTGATTTAACCGGCTACGATGTTGTGATCGGCTATCGGGCAGACGATTCCTATTTCCAGTATGCAGAGTCCTTTGTGTCCAACACCTTACCGCTCAGAAGTCTGAACAAGGCTCTAAAGCTGGGCAAGCTCGGTGAGCAGACGGTTGTCATTTCTCAAAAAGGCTTTGATCGGCTGCACTTCGTGAATGCTTATCCGGTCAGCAAGAGCGTCTATTACCCCAAGTTCTTGGATAGAGATACCAAAGCGAGGGATACTTACCGTAAAGAGATCAAGAAAAGCAAGTCTTACCGGGACGACATCTTCGTGCTGGATATCTTGAGGGAGGAGATGAGCAACGATGACCCACGCATACAGCGAATCTTATTTGAATAATGCCAAGGATCGTCTTTCCTCTTTCTTCGACTATGCGATCAACGCCTGCAAGCTAAAACCGGATTGGATCACAGCACTCTTCATCAATACCGGCTACGCCGAACAGTTTGAACGGGGCAACCCCGCCTATGTTGCAGGGATGTCCGGTGTTGAGCTGGCCCGTGCGGTCATCACAAAGGCATACGGTCCAAAGGAGCTGCCAGCACCAACCAACGCAGAGGACTGCTCCCCTGAATATTGGGCCGGTTGGGCAGTTGCAGAGTACCAATGGTTTACTGGCCGTCGTTTCAAGGATATCTTTGAACGCATTCCACTTTCCAAGATCATTGGTATGTATTCCGTTTATCACGAGATGGACATTACAAGTTTCATCGATACCATGGAGGAACTCTATAAAGCAGCGGAAGGCGATTCCAACCTGAAGCGCATCCGTGAAAACCGGGGCTTATCTCAGGCAGAGCTTGCAGAGCAATCCGGCGTGAATCTGCGCAACATTCAGATGTACGAACAGCGGGTCAATGGCATTGACAAGGCGCAGGCAAACATCCTCTACAAGTTGTCCCGTGTTCTCGGCTGCAATGTGGAAGACCTATTGGAAAACCCCATGATGTGATTTCATTCCTGCACCTGCTTCGGCAGGTGCATTTTCTAAGCCGTGTCATCCATCACATAGCCCTCCGGTGCAGCGATTTCACGAACCACATACTCGCCATAAGGGATGTCCGCGAAGGTGAAGCTGCCGCCCTCTGCGGAAACAGTGGTCAGAATAGGCTCTGTGCCGTCTGTGAGGAACAGGCCGATGGTAGCTCCGGCCAGCGCCTTGCCGTCCTCATCCTTCTTCATGCCGTGGATCTCCCCGTAGATCATCTCGTTGGTAATGCTCTTTCCGTCATTGACGGCAAGCTCCACAACGGGGATCGCCATCAGCTCCGGTAAATTGTAGAAACGGGCAAAGCGTGTTTTAGCTCGGTATCCCGTTCCTTCGGGTGTAAGTTCTACTGCCGTAATGGTTTCTCCGAAAGTGGAAGCCCAGGCATCGAAGTGCTGCAAGTTGTTCTGAACAAGGGTGTTGTACTGCAAGTACCGCTGAATGGTGTAAAGCTCGACCATTGAATTGGAGATCGGCGTTCCTGTCGCAAACACTACCCCACGCCCTCCGGTCAACTCGTCCAAGTACCTGCATTTCATAAAGAGGTCGCTGGATTTCATCGCTTCGGTTTGGGCGATGCCGCCTACATTCCGCATCTTAGTAAAGAGGAACAGATTCTTGTAGTAGTGGCTCTCATCAATGAAAAGTCTGTCCACACCCAACTCCTCAAAGGTCACTGTATCATCCTTTTTGGATTGGTCGTTGAGCTTATCGAGCTTCTGCTTGACAGATTTCTTTGTGCGCTCCAGTTGTTTTACGGAGAAGTTATCTCCACGGTTCTTTTTCAATTCCGCAATGCCCTCCGTTACCTCATCAAGCTGCTGTTCGAGGATCGCCCGCTGCCGTTCAATGGACATCGGTATTTTCTCGAACTGCGAATGCCCGATAATGATGGCATCGTAATCGCCGGTGGCAATTCTGCCGCAGAACTTTTTGCGGTTCTTGGTTTCAAAGTCTTTCTTCGTTGCCACCAAAATGTTGGCTGAGGGATAGAGCTGTAAAAACTCCGATGCCCACTGCTCAGTGAGGTGGTTGGGTACGACAAACAGGGATTTACTGCACAATCCGAGCCGTTTGGACTCCATCGCCGCCGAAACCATCTCGAAGGTTTTCCCTGCGCCCACGGCGTGTGCAAGCAGCGTATTCCCGCCATATAGGATGTGCGCCACCGCATTTCTTTGGTGTTCCCGAAGCTCGATTTCCGGGTTCATACCACTGAAAACGATGTGGCTTCCATCGTACTCACGGGGACGCAGGCTATTGAATTTATCGTTGTAAAGGCGGCAGAGCCGTTCTCTGCGCTCAGGGTCAGACCAGACCCAATCCTGAAAGCCCTGCTTGATCAGCTCCTGCTTTGCCTGTGCGATTGCAGTTTCCTTCTTGTTCAGAATGGCTTTCTTTTTGCCGTCTGCGTCCTCTACATAGTCGAAGATGCGGACATCTTTAAGGTTCAGTGTTTCCTCGATTATCTTGTAGGCGTTGATGCGCCCCGTACCGTAGGTGCTGTATGCCTTCACATTGCTGCGGTCATAGGACTTGCCCTCAATATTCCACTCGCCGGTGTAGGCAGAGAAGTGAACCTTGATGTTCCACTGTGCGTACCTTGGTGTTCCCAAGAACTCAAACATATCTTAATAACGCTCCCAAAGTTCTTTCGCAGTGCGTCGGCAGTGCTTTTTGCGAGGTTGGTGCGGTTATCTACGATGTTCAATAGGATACCGTCGATTCGCAGGCTCGGATTGATGTACTGCCTGACCTTTCCAATGGTCTGCATCAGTTGGGTCATTCCCTTTGCCGGAAGATATTGCGCCTGCACGGGAATGATTACGCTATCTGCCGCTGCCAAAGCATTCAGAGTTACCATACCGAGCGAAGGCATACAATCAATCAGTACATAGTCATAATTGTCTTTGACCTTGCTCAGATAGCTTCTCAGAATGGTTTCACGGCTCATTGCGGTCACAAGCATCATTTCCATAGCAGACAGCTCGATGTTGGCAGGGAGCAGATCGACATTTTCCTCGTGATGCAGAATGCCGCTTCGTGGGTCTGTATGATCTTCACGGATAACCCCGGATAGCTTATCGGTAATGGTCGTCGTAAGACTGTCATTATCTCGCCACCCAAGGCAAGTTGTGAGGTCGCCCTGCGGGTCGGCATCTACAAGGAGTACCTTCTTGCCGAGTCGTGCAAGCCCGACACCCAAATTGACCGTTGTGGTCGTTTTGCCTGTGCCGCCTTTCTGATTGCAGATAGCAATGGTTTTACAGTTTGGCATTTCGCTTTTCCTCCTTCTTATTAGATTTGGATCGCTTGATCCACCAAAACACAGGAAGCGGAGTCCTGTGCTTTGGTGGTCGCATTTAACTCGATCTCATCCCCCAAATGCGTAAAAGGAAATCAACAGGCGTTCGGCTGCTGACCGAACTCATAGGAATCTCACCTCTGCCGGGTACTCCGCCAGCCCCATAGGGAAGTATCATTGTCCCTGAATCGTTTCATCGCCTTATCCGCAGCAAGCGGATATTTCAGAATGGTTCGGAATCGCTACCAACCTTGCTTTCCGTGATAACCCTTGTGGGCAGGAAGTTCGTGGCGCACCTTCATCCGGCTGGGGCTTTCACCCCCGATCAGGAATGTACCTGTTGAATGTCTATTCGATTTTCAAGGTTCGTGAGGTTTTTGCCCTCACTAACCAACTGGGAAATTTTTTTCGATTTGTACGAAGTTTTTTTGAGATTTTTCAAAAAAATTTTTTCGACCACCTTTCAGAGATAAAAAAAGCCCCTATCACATCACAGAGATGTAATAGGGGCAAAAATAGAAAAAGCCCGCTGACCGAATGCTCATGTACGGTAAAGTATCACAAGAAAATTATGTCGAATTGACAGCCGCCTCCGCTATACCGAATAAGGAAATAAAGAGTCCTCAAATTTTGCGCTACTAAATGAAGACGAGCGGAAGTAATCTCCCGCTCGTCAGTAAACTTAACTATGCCATATCAATCCCGCTTCTTTCCCGCCACCGGCACTAAGAACAGCGCGGGCAACAGCAGGAAAGCGGTACAGACCAGCCCCCAGGGTATGGACACCTGCTGGGCTACCAGCCCCACAATAGGCCCGCCGATGATCTGCCCGAAAGAGTCCAGCTGTCCGCTGGTGGAAAAGACTGTGGCGCGCATTTTCTCATCCACATGGTCGTTCATCCAGGCGGCCAGCACAGGCTCCTTGATGGTGCGCATAAGCCCCGCCAGCAGGAACACCAACAACATGAACCAAAAGCTCCGCCCCACCGCGAAGAGAACCAGGCACAGGATATACCCGGCGCTGGTGGACATGACCACACTGGTTCGGCTGACAGTCCCTTTTTTCTCCATGCGGGCGATGAGCAACTGAGAAGCCAGAATACCTAAGCCGCTGCCGATAAGACTGATAACACCGAACCAAGTGACGCTGTTCAGCGGCCCGATAACGGGTATTACCGTGTCATCCAGAAAATGAGCGGTGGAGAGCCGGTCAAAGCCTTCACTGGCAAGTCCCCCGCATAGTGTGATTGCTAAGAGCGCCAGCAACACAGGTGCGCCTTTCACAAAGCCCAGGTTGAGCTTGAACAGGCAGACAAAGTCTTTAAGCAAGCCCTGCCGTTCCTCAATAGCAGGGGAGAAGTTGGTTTCTGGCATGATGCGAACCAACACCAGCCCCAACAACAAGCACAAACTGCCCCCCAAGATGACAGGCATTTGCAGGTTTATGTTTCCCAGCAGTGTGCCCAGCACCACGCCCAGAACGCCGCCGATTTGCCCCATTTGACTGCCCCGCAGGAACACCTTGTCTATGGGTTTGTCCTCTTCCTCCGAGGCAATCCACGCCTCCAGAGCGCCGGTGATGAAGGTATCACCGCAACCCCAGACAACCTGGGCCAGCAGAACCGGCGCGAACCACGGTAGCGCACCCTCCATCAGAAAGCCCAGGCCGTAGAGGAACATTCCAATCAGCACCGAGCGCCGACGGCTATACAAATCCGCCACCACACCGGTGGGTATCTCGAACAGAAAGCAGGAGGTCTCCAGAACCGTCCCTACCAGGACAAGCTGGAAAGCATCCAGCTGCACCACCTCCAGGTGGTACACGATGGAAAGCACTGTGGACATAGAAACCGCCAGGGAAAAGACAAATCGGAACAGCAGGTAGACAGAATATGCCTTTGAATTTTTAGCAAACATGAAGTTACATTCACCTTTACGAATCAGTGGGTTGTTTTGTGAAACAAGCCCGACTGCCGCGCAGGAAGGGCAAACTTCTCAGCCCTTTCTAACAGTGATTTTAGAAAAGGCCTCCTAAAGTGCCCAAAGCGCCGTTAAAAGACTTGTTTCTGTTTTTGGGATTGTCCGCAAGCACCTTGCCTTTGAGGAATTGACACCCACCCTCTTGCGGGAAATGATTGAGAAAATCGTCGTGCATGAGTGCAGCTATGACGAGAACGGCACCCGCAGGCAGGACATTGAGATTTATTACAGCTTTGTCGGCAAGATTGACTTGCCCGAAGCCTAACGCCCGACCTATCCGACACAATACGCAAGTGCCGGATAGGAACGGCAAAATTTTTTACACTTCTATTACTTCTTTATCGCACATCAGCAAAATCAGCGGGCTTAAATCATATGAAATTATCGTATGCTATCGGAACTTGTCTGCAATCGCAAAATTCCAAACGCATTTTTGGCGTAAGCTCGGAGTAAATTGGCGTAAGTTGTGGCGTAAGCACCGACAATTTTAGGTCAATCAATAGAGCTTTGCGCCTGCCGGAATGTGAGGATCGACCATCAGCAAATGCAACTTTTCTTCACCGTTTTCGTGATGCACGGCTGAGATCAACATACCGCAGGAGTCGATACCCATCATCGCTCTCGGAGGCAGATTGGTGATTGCAATGCAGGTCTTACCGACCAGTTCTTCCGGCTCATAATATTCGTGAATACCACTCAAAATGGCCCTATCTACGCCGGTTCCGTCGTCCAAAACGAACTTTAAGAGCTTTTTGGACTTCTTCACAGCTTCGCATTCCTTGACCTTTACGGCACGGAAATCACTCTTGGAGAAGGTGTCAAAATCCACCTGATCTTGGAACAGTGGCTCGATCTGAACATTGGAAAAATCGATTTTTTCCTCCACGACCGGAGCCGCCTGAGTAGCCTCCGCAGGAGCCGAAACTTCCTTGGAAACCTTCTTGTCAGAGTCCAACGGCTTCATTGTGGGGAACAGAAAACCTGGCTTGATTTCCCTCAAATTCGCAGTAATCATAACCCCTCGCACGTGTACAAAACTACTTAAAGCCTCACACGGAAACAGCCTTTGATTAAAGCCTGTCTTCCGTATAGTCTGAGTTGCAGGAACACATTTCCGCATCACTCCGCTCAATTCTTCGCGCTATTGGAGACTAAATTGGTGAGTGTGGAGACTTGGCATCATTGTTAGGGAAACGGTCAGAACTCAAGGCTTTTATTTAAGCCTAAATATTATAGCAGACAAAACTCCATTTTTCAATAGGTTTGTTCAATTTAGCGCGGTAAAGTCAATTAGGCGCGGTAAAGTCAACACTTTTTCCATCTGAAGAACTGCCTATGTGCCATTCTCACATCATCGTCATTTTCTGAATTGATGTAGATGTGGGCTCCTCGAAAAGCTTTCTTCACGCCTCTACATACTCCCTCGGCGCTGTCTTTGAATGAGACTGTATCAAATAGTAGTCCTCGAACCTTGCATAGGTGCTGGGTAACAAGAACGGCCTCTTCCTCTGTTTTCGTACCATTTCCAATTACCGCAACTGCCAACTTCAACTCCGGTATGTAAGCATCCAAGGAGATCCCGATGGTCTCTTCGTCATTTAGCCGCACCTCAAAACCAAGGCGACCGCAGTAGAGCATGATAAGGAGTTGGGGCAGCACACGAGCAAACTCTTCTTCGCAGACAGGACACCTCTCTCCTTCTATGGTTCTCTTGGCAATCTTCTCTTTCCATGTGTGCCCGTATTTGCATCGCCACCATACCGGCCTCAAAGAGTTCCTTGTGATTTCCGTTGGATTTGCCTCTGTGTTCAATTCATACGGCCACTCTTTCAGCAGCATCTTGTCAGTGGTAGCTAAATCATTGTATCCCTCAAGAACTGCTCGATCAGCACAGGCAGGACATTTAAGGCCGTTGACTCTTGCCTTAACAACTGCTCTCCATTCATACCCGCAGGTGCGACACCGCCACCATACATTCTTTGGAGATCTATCGTTGATCTTATCCGGCGTGAGTGTTCTGTTCCTTTCTGACCATTCAGCCGCAAGTTCTGGATGAAGCGTTTGAAAATCATTAAAGCCCCGGAGCGTTAATATGCCGCTGCAATACGGGCATTTGCTTCCATACGACCGTGTTGAGATCAAGGCATACCACTCATGACCTTTATCGCATCGCCACCACATCTTCTTATTTGAATAGGCAGTAACCTGTGACGGCTGCAACGGTAGGTTTTTGGGAGACCACTCTGCTGCAACTTCCGGGTGCAGCGTCTGTAGGTCATTAAAGCCAGGTAGGACAATGTTGTGAGAGCAATATGGGCATCCGGTTCCTCTCACTCTGCTTCGCACAGAAGCCGTCCATTCATGCCCACAACTTCCTCGCCAGATGACCTTTTTGTGTGTACCTGGTCCAACCATTGAAGATTCCAGCGGAAAGTTCTTTTCAGACCATTCTTTCGCCAGATTAGGTTCCAAAGTGTTCAGGTCATTAAGCCCTGCTATAATCCGTGCGTTAGAACAAATGGGACACTTCTCACCACAGGACCTCGCCTTTGCACTTGTCTGCCATTCATGCCCACAAGAGCCTTTCCACCAATACAGCTTATTTGAACCGTAAGAGACGTTATCAGGAGTAAGCGGAAGGTTGCGTGGCGACCATTCCGGCACAAGTTCCGGGCGCATGATAGATATACTGTTTACCATCCTAAGAGCCTCCTTCCTTCAGGCTGCTCTTAGTATAGTGTTTTTCAAGTTTCTTGAGAAATGTGCGAAAACAAGCATAGACGCCACTTGGTACAATTCCAGGTGGCGTCTATCTCTCCGTTCAAGTTAGCTCATGCAGAGCCCCAGTCCTCCGTGCTCTTAATCCGACTCAGCTCCTCCATTGTCATGCTCTTTTGTTCACTCGCACCATTACGAGCGCTGAAAGCTGACATTTCCTTCGTCTTCATGTCTTTCATGGCATCCACATAGATGTTCATTGTAGTTGAAACGTCTACATGTCCAAGGATATCCTGAATGACCTTCAGATTGACCCCCGCCTCACAAAGGCGGGTAGCAAAGGTGTGCCGGAGGATATGGCAGCTAAAGTTCGGAAGAAGGATCGGGTTTTCATCAAGATCGGTCTCCAGCAAAACCTTATCGTTGCAATCTCTGGCAATCCTCTTGATAGCCTTATTAAGTGTGCCCTGGTGCTGCACATCGCCGTTACGGTTCACAAAGATGAAATCATCGTATCCGTCGATTCTCGCCTTGCTTTCGATACCGTTTTCTTCCTGATATCGGCGCTCCATCTCAAATGCTTCCTTAACACCCTCGATCATCGGAATCTCACGTTTACCGGCGTCAGTCTTGGGTGTATTGATGCTGTAATAGGTTCCCACCTCGTCGCGGTGGTTATAGTAGACCAAAGTGTGGTTCACGCTGATAAAGCCACTCTCAAAGTCTACGTCTCTCCATCTGAGGCCAGTGATCTCGCCCACTCTCATGCCGGTGTTGAGCATGATATAGAAAACAGGATACCAATGCTTATAGGTGTCAGTCTCGCTGATAAATTTCAGGAAAAGCTCTTGCTGACCAACGCTCAGGGCCTTTCTTTTCTCCACCTCGTGCCCATGAGCCACTTTCAGTTCCTTCAGCATTTTCGTACATGGATTCGCACGGATGTAGTTATCATCCACGGCGACTTGAAACACTTGATGGAGCACGTTGTGAATGCCGTCTATAGTTGAGATCTTCAGGTGCTGGTCATCGCAGAGGTTATTGTAAAATCTTTTGACGTCAGATTTTACGACCTGAACCACTCGTTTTTTCCCGAAGGTTGGCATTACGAACATCTCATACATATAGATGTAGTTTTTGAAAGTGCTGTCCTTGATCCCTCGCTTCAGCTCTTTCCAAAGGTTATAGCAATCATTCACTGTCAGACCTTTAATGTCTGTTTTAATGCCATCATGCTGATCGGCGGCAAGATCCGCCTCCATCTCTCGCAGTGCATCCAGCGTTGTTGCGAAAACGGAATGCCTTTTCCCGTCCTTGGTAGTCCAGCGATATTCATATCCGTTCTTCTTTTGGGTCTCGCCGGTTTTCAATCTGACGTGGCGGTTATCAAACCGCACGTTTCGTTTCTCTTTTCTTGCCATGTTACAGCTCCTTTCATCTTATATAGAGAAGGACTTCATGAGATAAGCCTCGAATCGTTCTCTTTTGATCATCCTTTTGCTGCCGTTCCAAAGGACGAAATCGCAGTCGTTGTCTTCTGTCATTTCGTAGAGCTTATGCTTTCCTATGCCGGTGTACTCCGCTGCTTCGGTTACAGTAAGAAGAGGTTTCTTCCATACAGGAACTCTTTCTGCTCTCTTTCCCGTTGGCTGTGCCTTGAGTTGTTCTTTATCCATTACAGTACCCTCCCGTTAGTTCTTTGGATGATAACAGGATACTGATTCTTGGTCATAATTCCAAATGTGCAAAGAGGGGCAAAACCTCCTCTTTGCACATTTGACTTTGGCTCAGATGGAGTAAGCCTTGGACAGGTAGTCAACAAGCTTCTCACGCTTAAACATCCGCTTCTTTCCAACCCAGAACACGAATTCACATTCGGGATCATCACTAAGCTCAGAAAGCTTGTGCTGGCCCACGCCCGTGTACCTGGCCGCTTCAGTCAGCGTCATGAAAGGCTTATCCTTAAGCAGAACCTGCCTGGTCTGGTCGATGATTTCCATGTTGCACCTCCTCATATCAGGTTTAGACTCACACGGAGGGCAGCATCAACACGATCCATCACAGGTATATCGGCATGTCCGACATATTCAAGCAGACGAGTACGGTCTATTGTCCGGATCTGCTCAAGCAAGGCGTAAGAGTTTTCAGTTAGCCCAAATCTCTTTCCAATAAATACGTGGGTTGGCTGGGCCAGCTTCTTTGCTTTGCTTGTCAGCGGAGTGATAATCACGGTAGGGCTGTACTTATTACCTACATCGTTTTGGATTACCAATACCGGGCGAATGCCGTTCTGCTCCGATCCAACTGTTTCGCCGAGATCAGCGTAGAAGATATCGCCTTTTTGAATCTTGATAGCATTCTTGTTGTTCATCTTTGGGCCTCCGTTGTGTTTCTGAGGGAATTTCTCCCCTCAACCCCCTACAGCAACATCGAGCCTCAAAAAACGACATTGTTTCTCAAAGATTTTCAAAAAAATTTTTGACGAACTCCTCGAACATTTCTTTCCACCTCTGCACAGTGCGGATTGATACGTCAAACATATCGCTTACTATATAGGTCGCCTCCTTCTTCTTCCCAGTCAAATACAGATCAAGCATTGTAATTGCCCAATCTTTCCATGAGGAAAGCTCCTTTCTCAAAAGGTTCATGCTCATGTCGTCCATGACAGCTTTTTCTAAATCGAATCCGTCGCTAATCACATCATCGTATGTAAGGTCATCTATGCCAGCCAGCGTCTGATTCATTGATACTTTCCCATAGGCAGAACCCGCCTTTCTTTTTCTTTCGGTTTCCACTCTTTGAGAGTGCCACTTATCAAACTCTTCTTTAGATGTCTCAATATACATACGATCAAGCTCACCACAGTCTTCAAAACAGTCACAGATAAAGTACCTCCGCTGTTCTTGTGACACGCCACGGTTTGCTTTCAGTATCTGATCCCATTCAGCCAGCGTTGCTACACGCAAGCCAGACTCATGGTTCTTGGGGTCATTAAAAACCAAAAAAGTATTTCTCATTACCGTAATCTCCTTGAATTTTGAATTTTTGAGTAGAGGTCAAAAATCCGGAGATCACGGGTATGCAGCTACATAGCAAAGCCACTGACGTAACATAAAAAGTCCTTTCCGCCTGCTGCGGTCCGAAGGACACAACTACGCTGGCGAAAGGACTCCCGATGCTGCCTGCCTGAAAAAGGGTGCAGAAATCTAAGGGTACCAATACTGCTTTTTCAAAAGAATTGAAATCAGCGTATTTGTATCCTTGGCCCTTGTACTTCAGGCTGCGAATATGTATTTGTTGTTTGTCGGTGAGAAAAAGAAAAAGGCCACCGACAAGGTAGACCTATAGATAGAGCTATAGTGTCTTGCCTTGCCGGTGGCCTCTCACGTATGTCTGGAATAACTACCGGTTGGGTTCGGGCATTTCTGCCGCACGGTCAAGTGACCTGGAATCGGATTTAGTGTGGCCCTGTTTCAGCCCGACCGCTCCGTCGTGATACCGTTGATTCAGTTGTCAGATTACCTATTAGGACGGAATAGAGAACCCATTACGAGAAAGCCAGGTATGGGCTTTCTCCAATACATCCCTCGGTGCTCCTTTGATTCCGCAAATCGCTTTATAAACGCTTGCCCAGAACAGCAGATCAGGGGCTTTTGCGGTTTCACCCTCGCCATACTTGACGAGGTAAGCTTCTATCTTCCTTCTATCCAAGCTAAACAGCGCCTCATTGCGCTCTTTAACGAAGCTCTCGATCATCGTCATGTCAGTATCTCCTTAGTTCTAAATCGTTGTGTTCCTGCCCTGACGGAGCGTAGATGTCAATTACATCATGCCTCCGTCCAACTATTGTACGGACCATTTCAGATCCGCAAGTTTTGCATTTTACTCTTATCTGGTTTTTACTGTTCTTTAGCCCCGCAACTTCATTCCTACAGTTCGGGCAATACCAGGAGTAAATCGTCCAATCCTCCAGCATCGCCGTACTCCTTTGCCATTACTTTTGCGAAAGCGGTACGAGCACCTGACAATCGTGCATCTGAAAGCACGGTACCCGCCTGGTCTTAACGTATTTCATTATTTGGACCGCGTTTCCACAGCTCTCGCATTCCATCCACCCATCGGTTTCTTCTAAATTAAGAGACTCATTCATAGCCCCGCAAATCGGACATTTCACGTCAACAGAGTTCAACCAAAACATCTCCCATCAGTTAAGATAATTTGTTTTAGAGAGCCTTTATTACGTGACGAGCTACGCCTTGAACCTCGAAGCTCTTCAGTTTTATGGCCTCTCCCGGATACCGTGCTTCATTCTCATAAGCAAGGATAAAGCACTTTTCGTCGTTGTCGAAGCCAACGTACCTTTTTAGCGTGTTCTGCTGTTCCTGATCAAGTGCAACGACTATATCCCCTTCGGAAGCAGGGCAATTACGCTCTATCACCAGCAGATCGCCTTCGGTGATACCGGCGTCGACCATCGAATCGCCTTTGGCCCGGAGAATATAAAAGTCTCCTTTACCAAATAATGAAACAGGAAGGCTGACATACTCCTCGACGTTTTCCTCTTCCTCTTCCGGAGAGCCGCAATAAATCGAGCCAACTAACGGGGCGGCAATGTAGGCTGTCTTCATTTTGGCGCTCTCAGGCGCAGAAAGAATACCCCTGCCATAATCAAGCAAATCTCTATCGCTAAGCTCCTGAATATAGCGGTGAGTTGTTGATCTGGCCACACCGACGCCAGCAGCAACCTCGCTGATCGTAGGAGCAACACGATTTTCTTGATAATACTTGTTTACGAACTTCAGTATTTTGTCGAGAGTCCCTTGGTCTTTTGTCCTCATACCAGCACCTCTGCTTCTATATGGGATTTTAAATCCCACTATCGTTATTATACTCATCTCGGAGAAAATTACAAGAGGATAACAACAAATCGAAAACGAGGTGCGGCCAATCGGCTGCACCTCATATCACTTCTTTCCTTTCAACGTTTATCAATGTCCAATATCGATCACATAAACCTACAGACATGGTATTGGACAAGTACCAGCATTAACTATTAATAGTACTTCCACCCCTCAAATCCGGCATTGCCGGGATGCCCGTAAGCCTTCGTCATGCGCCCGCTGTCATCGTGGTAGAGGTCATAGGTGTCGTGCCCCTTAGCAGCAGAGGACGGGAACATAAGCTGGACATAGTCACCGTGGTTCTTCATGATGCTGTAGTCATCCCACGTAATGTCGCATCCGTAACGAATCCACTCCTGAAGAGTCGGGAAATAATCCCTGGGATTGAAATAAGCCATAGATTTGAACTCCTTTCATTTTGCTTTATTATTTGTCGGTTGATCCGACATATCTTATATACGGGACAGCGTTCTTTTTCTCCAGTGCTAACGCTTTACGCCGCTGTCTTCAATTCTTCTGTATGTTGAGCAAATGGTTCAATCTCGACATGAGGAATATCCCAAATAGTAAGTTGCCCTGGAAGCTCATCTGTGTTTGTTTTGCTTTTCTCAATCTCACGATGTTCAGCTTCTTCAGCTTCCATGGAGGTCAGCTTATCTTCCGCAATGGCAAGCGCATCCATTATATCGGATACTCTGGAGAAGAATTCGGGCGGAGTGTATGCCAAGTCATCTCTGGAGAACCGACAACCCATAAAGCTATGTGCGGTTATTCCGTAGTTCCCTGTGGAGATGTCCTCCAATCTGCTCCGCAGATCTTCAATTCTCCATCTTAGCTGCAATTCGGGTGATGGGTAGCTATGGTCTTCATAATAGGCGTCTTCAATAGCCAGTTCTGAATAATAACCCATGATGCAAACCTCCTCTCGAATAGAGTCTTTTGTTAATTGGTCTTCAAGTATGAGCAAATCTGCTCGTAGTAATCAGCGACAGACGCATTACTGTATTTTTCTGCATCACGCTCAAGCCTTTGTGAGCTGTACATATAGTACGAAATGGCCGAGTCGTCATTAGGGGAAATGTAGCTGCCGAACTCATCCTCGTATATCCCGGCAGTATCAAGAACCAAGAGATTAGCGTACTTTGCAGTATCATCGTTGTCTCTGATAGCTTGGAGGAGGTTCACCTGATAGTGTTGGTATCTGTGATAAATCTCATGGCAAAGAACCTGTATCACGGAGTAGCCACCCGCTTCGGAATCAACAACATAGTTATACGAAAGAGTAACCACATCTTTTTTGCTATCGTACTGCCCAAGTAGGCCTTCTTCCAAGTAGGCCAGCTCTAGGGCTGGAGCGGAGTCCTGCATTCCCAGGTATCTGCACTCAATACGGATTATGGTTTCCAACACCTCAATCTTTTCTTCAAGGGGCAGAGATCCCCATCCTCCATCGGGATCAATCTTTGCTACGGTTGCAATGTTGGCGGAAAGAGAGTTCTCGTAGTCTGGAATGTCGTTATAAGATTCTGACAGGCTATACGCGATATCGCTGTAGCTGATTGTATAGTGTGAGGCAATCAAGACCTTTCCGCAAATACAAGCACCTAACAGCACCAGACAACAGCAAACTCGAGATGCACGAGCGGCTTTTATAACGAACACTTCACGTCTGATGCGAATACGCTTAGCCCGGTTCAACTTCTTTACAGCCCAAATGAGTCCGACGGCAACCGAAACGAAGTATCCGGCAACAATCAGGATTCGGATTGCCAATGAATATCTCCACATGCTAATTGCTTCGTATGTCAGCACAGGCATCAAGGTTCCGCTTATCAGGCTGATCCAGTTTCTTTCAAGCTTCCATGAAAAGACAAGACTGCCCAAGGCAAGGACGGTAACAATAATCACCAATACCCAAATACGGTTCCCATGTACAGCGAATGTTGCAAAGCGTTTTGCATAAAGAAACACAAGCGCTGTTTCTATCATGGCGAACAAGCGAACAAACCGCTCGAACGTAATTCGGTTGTGTACGATTCCTGCATGCCTGTTCATTACTTCCATCACTCTTATCCCTTTCTCACTTATAAATTCTCAGAAGACATTGAAGAAGACTGATACGACGTCAAGTCCAATAAGCAGCCAAAGGATGACCTTTGAAATCATCGTAATGGAGAAAACACAGAAGCAAACGTATCCTGGCAAACCAGCTCGGAGGAGCTTTTGACGGCGCTTTTTGTTGATAAGCCATTTTCTTGCCACTTCGCTGATGCTGTTAATCCCGCACGCTGCGCTTAACGCTGATTCACCATCAAGCCCCGATGTCGGCAGCAGGTTAACACCGGCAAGGATAACGTTGACATTTGCGACGGAAAAGAAAGTCAATGACCACTGATAAGACTGCATCGCTAAAAGGAGACAAATCCCTGCGATGAGAAGATTGACTTCAACCCCAGCCAATGCGAACTGAATCTTCTCCGCTTTTGTTGCATCTTTCTTATTCTCGTGGGCTACATATGCCCCAAGCGGGATAATGCCGATAAGAAGGATTCCGGTGTCGCTGATTTTGTAACCATACGCCAATCCCGCAACAAGGTGTCCCAACTCGTGAAGTGCAAGGGATAAGGCAATGAGACCATAATATAGCCACCAACTGAAGTTGTACCCGCTTTCTGCGCCTTCTGATGTCGTTACATATATGCCTATTGCGAATATAAGAATGGCTACAGCGGGAAGAGCGGCGTTTAGTACTTTGAAAACCAGCCTTCCGGCTTGCAGTCTATTGCCAATGGGAAACAGAATAAAGCGGTTAAAGAGGCCATCATCCTGGACAAATCTGGAAGTCCGAACCAACCCATTCCGCTTCAGTTTGGGAAGTACCCGGCGTCCATTGTCCGGCAAATCTAAAGGTCGAGTACCATCTGCCTTGAGGAGGGCATCCCAGAGTCTGCTGCTGATTTCAAATTCCTCCCCATCAGCGTTTTCAATGAAATAGTGGGTGGCGTCGGAACCTTCGTACTGGAAGGTTCCGATAGACACGCCCTCTTTAAGGACCGGATACATCGTGGATCACCTCTTTATGACGTTTTAATTGTAGCCTTTCCACCGGCGTTAGTAACATCCTTGGCAAATTTCACGGCTTCGCTTTTGGTGCTAAAAGCAATATCAACCGGGAACTGAGCCAGCCTTTTAGTTGCCTTTTCTAGGCTTTCTCCTGTCGAGGCAGCGATTACTCGTGCAATTCTTGCTCGATTGTTTTTAGCCTCGGTGATAATCACATGATGTTTCTTCTCCGCTTCCTCCTTTTTCCGTTCTGCCTCCTCCTGGGCTTCAAGTTCGGCAATTTTGGCGTCGATTCTTGAAACCAAGCTGTCGATGTCCATGGGTCCATCAGATCGACTTCCATCCAAGAAGGGAAAGCCAATCGGCATTTCAGGAGCTTTTCGTTCAGTGGACATACCGGAAAGCGTGGATTCCATCCGCTTCCTCTTGATGTCTTTGACCATGGCTTCGAAATCAAGCGATTTGAACGGTCTCCCGCTTGCAGTGGGCTTATACTGAGGAGCTTTCCATTTGGAGTTATCGTACATCTCATCGTAGAAAGGAAGATGAGCGATGAACTTATACTGGCTGTCCACCATAACCAGCGCAGTGCCGGTGGGCATTGCAGCCAACTGCGACGCCGTAATCAACTGTTCCTTGATGATATGACCGCTGTTCTCAATCTGCTTCTCTCCGCAACGCTGCGCCCACTCGGTGAGCGTTTCCCAGCTGTTAGTAGAAAAGCCAATCGTGATACCGATGCAGGAGTTGATCGTTTCCGCCTTGCTTTTCCCATATACATCAGTGAGCTGAGCAATACTCTGGAGAACAAGCATCAGCCTCAGGTTCCGGCTGCGGCTTGCAACCATCAGATTGGGCAAAGAGGGGATGCTCTTACCAACCGAGCCAAGTTCCTCTAGGATGATGTTCACCCTGATCGGAAGCCGACCGCCTTTCTCCTGTGCAACGCGGATAAGGTGTTGCGAAACCTGGGAGACGAGCAGACCTGAAAGAGCATCATACACATCGGTTTCATCGGGGGTAATGACCGTCAGAATGAAAGGACGGTTTACATCGATGTCCATAATGTTCAGCGTATCGTCGCTGAGCATTTCCATGAGACCTTTACTGCGGCTGAAGACTTCGAGACCGGAGGCGGCTACGCTGTGAATGGAAGCCCTCGTCTCATTGGGAGCGGTAACATAGGTTGCGAGGTTGCGTTTGGCCAGAGAATCAAGGGGGAGCTGCTCGTAAAACTCCTTCAGGATGGTGTTACTAGGACCTCCAAAGCGAATCTCGGATTGTTCCATCATAACCGCAACGCTGTCAAGATTGATGGTTTCCTTTCCAGCGGTCTCAAACAGCCCATAAGTCAATCCCTTCGCGTAATTCACGGAAGAGTCTGTCCAGAACTTGTCAGAATGACCGTCATAGGGATAAACACCGTTCCAAAGCTCACTGAGCATAGAGCTTGCGATATCGTTATCATCGGGATCTTTGGAGCAAAAGAGGCGATACGGAGTGCTCAGCGGGTTCCACTTGGTAGGGCTCTTGCGCGGGTTACGGAAGTCAACGCAAAAGACCTGATAGTGTTCAGGAATGTAGCAGGCGTTCTTTTTATAGCCCTCGCCTTTGGGGTCGAGCATGATGAGGCTTTCCCCTTTTTTGAGGATCTCTCGCATATACGGAAGGCTGCAGCACTGGCTTTTGCCCTTTCCGGTACGCCCAATCACCGCGATGTGCGACTCACTGTCATCAGAGTACTTTCTGCCGTTTTCAACATACACCACCGGGCCGGCGCCGTTCACCGGGTCCGTGGTTTCGTGAAACCTGCGTTTGATTTCGTTTACGGTATTCCAACGCTCACTTCTGCTCATTTCACTTCGCTCCTCTCTGCATCATTGTGCCAACTGGTAATCATAGATTTCAGGCTGCCTTCGTCAACAGTAGGGGTGAAACCCGAGAAGTCGGCGAAATGGACAAGCGCATCGGCAGTGGTATTTGCGTCCTTAACGCTTTCAATACAGAACTCCGAAACCATATCTGCAAGCACGGCCCGGAATACATTTTCATGCTTGATCTCAATGCCATGCTCATCAACCGTCTTGATAATCAAAGCGCAGACATCTTCCTTGGTATAAGGTTCGACTTCGAGACGCTTGATGTTATCAACGGTTTCGCACAGCTTTTCTAAGAGCTTTTCTTCGTTCCTGTTGGGAGCCGTATGGACAAAGAAGATAACGCATGCGTGCTCGCACACCCTCTTGCAGTTCTTCATGAACTCGGAAAGCTGAGTCTCACCGAGGTGAGCAGAGATACCGCTGATATCCATGCCGATAATATTGCAGTATTCGTTTGTATACACAGCGGCGGAGTCAATTGCGGCGAATGCCTGCTTGAGCTGCTGAAGAGAGCCATCAAAAGCGATTTCGATATAGTCATCGAGACCGCTGGTGAAGTTCAGGACACCTGCTTCCTTGTACTTGTCGGTCATGTATTCGACCAGAGTCGTCCTGCCGGAACCAGAGTCAAGGGGAATGATATAGTGCTTCGGGCGAAGACCACACCTCTTATACATATGTGCATTGCTGCACGTACTCTCGATCTCTTTACAGGGGGTGGCAAGACCAATGGGCTTAGTGATGTCATAGTGTTTCATATCGTGCCTCCATTCACCATTCGGAAATAGGATCGCCAACCTTGTCCACAAGGCCATATTTGAGAGCTTCTTCTGCGCTCATGATGTTGTCGCGCTCGGTATCATTCTCAATCTTCTCGGGGGATTGGCCTGTGCATTCCGCCAAAATACGATTGAGTTTAGCGCGAGTACTGAGAATATGCTCAGCATGAATTCGGATATCAGTTGCCTGCCCACTTGCGCCTCCGAGAGGCTGATGAATCAGCACCTCTGCATTAGGTTGGCACCAGCGTTTTCCTTTCGTCCCAGCTGCAGCCAGGAGAAAAGCTGCCATACTTGCAGTCATTCCACAAGCAACAGTAACAACATCACACTTCAAAGCCTTTATGGTATCGTAGATGCTCAACCCGGCAGAAATAGATCCTCCTGGACTCTGGATGTAGATAGTGATGTCTTCGTCCTGGTTTTCGCTAGCAAGCCATCTGAGGATGGAGTTAACGTCGTCCGCTACATCATCATCGATTACCTTGTTAATGGAGAAAGTACGATGAGCGGCGAACTCATAATCCTGCGCTGTCATCATCTGTTCCTGACCGTTGAAATTAACGGCCTTCTTCACGGGATAATTCATGCGATGAAACCTCCTTTATACTTGTCTGCACTCATAAAGAACTCAGATTCCTGCTCGGTCATCTGGTTCATAAGGATAATCTTCTTTTCGGGAACATAGATTTTCTTCTTTGCCGTAACGATCAGAGAGTTGGGCGATTCTTCAATGACCAAGTCCTTCAGCTCCATGTTCCCGATGCTCATGATTCCTTCATAATTCTTCATCGTTCTCATCCTTTCTGTCTTGTTGTCTCTGAATACGGAGACATCGAGCAAATCTCCACAACAAAGCCTTGTTTGTTTTTGCTTACATCCATCAATACGGAGGATTACGAAAAATCTCCAAAAGAAAAGAAGAGAGCATATCAGGTTGCTCTCTTCCTCTCAGTTTCAGACAAAGTGGACAAGAAACACAAAGAAATCCTGGAATGGATCGAAATCTAATGAAGCAGCATCCTCCTAGTTTCCCCACAGAGCGTTCCCACCTGTGTGCCCGACAGAATGATCATCTTGTGATACCAGATCAAAACTGCCTGTTTCGGGATTGTGCTGCCATGTGAAACCCTCAGGCGTATATCCTTGCGGAGAATCCATTCGTTCCATCGCGCCAAAAGTAATGCCCTGCAGTTTTTCGGGACTATCGTACATATGATCTTGAAAATCCTCTCTGCAGGCGCTGAACTGCTGGTGAAGGCTCATATCGTTCGCGGCACTTCCAAGTTCAACGTGGTGCTTGCTATCAAATTCAGGGAAAACCCCCTCGACAGATAGCCCATCGGTAAGTTCCGCTGTTCGTCTTTCAAACGAGACACCATTTTCGGATTCGAGGCCATCGAGAGCCATGTTGCGAGTAGTTATTGGAATAGGATCACCAGGGATGAATTCATCTCCATCGTAATGTCGCTCTATGTAGTCAGCCGCTTTGTCAAACCCGAAAGAGCGAGCATAATCCGCTGCTTTTTCTGCTTCGGATTGAATATCATTGTCGTCGAATGCTGACGCCAACGAAAGGTCTGGAGTAGCTCCAGCACCGATGCTTTCAGCCGTGTCAATGTCGATATCACCCGTTTCTGTGGGATCAAAATCAGTCCAATCACTCGTCTCCGGCACATCGATCCCATCAGTTTCAGAAAATTCTGTTGATGTGTCATTGAATTCATTCATTGCCGTTTCCTTCCTTTCCGTGATTATTCATATCTGTCAAGAGCTTTGTGACAGTCTGTACCCCAAATGAGATACCGTTTTCCATAGAGCATTTTCTTAAGAGATGAACAGCAATGCAGCTACATTTCTTTTTGAACATAGCCGCATTCTCAGTATTAACGCGAAATGATAAAACTGTCGGAATGCGGATAATGTGTGAAGCAATTTCTTCCGGTGTACTCAGTTTAAGCTGCCGCTCGGCAAAAATCTGTTCTGCAAACATATTTGCTTCTTCCCGAACAGCAACTGAGCAACGGTTACACCCTGCTTTTTCACAGAAGGCGAACGGACAATAATCCATAGCATGGGCAGTCAAATACTTTGTGTGTGTTTCGACTATATGCTCATCTGAAATATGCTTCAGATGTTCCTTGTCGGGCGAGTAATCCATTCTGGCGGGCAGAGCCGATCTAAGAAAACGATTCTTAAGCACGAACTCACCGGCAGACATAAGAGGAAGCACATCATTGAGGTTGTTATCCGCTCCAATATGTTCTCTCAGCATTTCTGCCTCCTCGCCGCTTAGCCGGAAAGAGATAATATTGTCAACATTATCGAGCATTAGCCCGCCAACACGCGAAGGGGATTGATCTGAAAAGATGACGCCAACTCCGTACGCCCTAATCTCAGTAATGACGTTGATTATTAACTGTGTCATAGTGCTGTTCAGAGCTTTTTCCTCTTGTGTTGCACCCTCTCCCTGATCCAGCAAAGCGTGAGCTTCGTCGATCAAAACGATATTTCTAAGCCGGTGATCGCTCTGTCTTGTGGATTTCAAATAGGCCAGTATGCTGATGAGAGTCAAAGCTGAAACTAACGATTTTTGCTCCGGCTCAAGACTTCCCATTTCGAGAACTGCGCATCCGTTCAAAAGATCCTCCACAGATGTAGAATGTATCGTATCAAACGTGCGAGGACACCTCTCAATCAGACTTTGAAGCCTGAAAGCGCCTCCGGACATCATATTTCCTTTTACTTCATTGCTGTAACTGGATCTGGAAATAACACGCTTAAAGACTCGGACGAAGTCAGCCATATCAAAAATGGAGACATTGCCGTCCTCACTCGTACTTATGTCTGTCCAGCCGTTCAGCGTATATGCCTCTGAAATCGCCTTTTCAAAAAGCGCCGGCAACGGATCGGGCAAGGAAAAAACGGCCTTAAACGCGGACAGCAAACTGCTTCTGTATTCACCGAGAGGCACATCCTTTGGGACATAAAACGGGTTGATAAGCAATGGAACTACCGGACGTTCCACCGTAAAGACCCTGCTGTCTTTCATGCCGGCGACCAGATCGCGATATTCACGTTTGACCGGTTCCAATATCAAAGCAGGAATACCGCGACTCTGGAACTGCGTTATCAGTTGCTTCAAGAGAGTGGTTTTTCCAACACCCGATTTCCCCATTACAGCGGTGTGGAGTAACAGTTGCTCAAGAGGAACAAATAACCTTTTCGACGAATATACGGATTGTCCCAGATACAGACCCTCTCTATCGTTGTTAGTCAGCTGTTCGGGTAAGAGATCCACTTCTGGCATCAAAGAGAATGCGTTCCTATCGATACCGATGAAGTAGTTGCCTTGCGTCGGCAACTGAAAGATTTGTGAAATCTCATCCGATGTCCATTTGCGCAGACTTGCCGCATCTGATTTCTTAAGCTCGTGAGAGATTTTCCAAGGCTGGTTATAAATGCTGTACTTCTGATACGCTGAAACAGCAATAGTCCGAAAGGCTGTCCCGTGTACGGACTGCTTTATTCTGGCGGTAACCAGTGCAGCACTGGTTACCGTCCCTGCAACGACAAGGTTTACTTCGGCGAAAGGATTTGCGACTTTCTGTGCATAATATTTCCATCGATCTGCCGACGCCACAGCGAGGCTGTCACGCATATTTGGCACTATGCCATCCACTGCTTGTGAACAATGAGCAGTGTTTTTTGCGATCAGTCGTCGTTCGTCATCAGACAACAGCGCAGGAATAATCTGAATACATAAGCCACAGCCGGAGCCATCCAAAACGGAGTAGATCCGCTTCCAGTCGACACTTTCGACCACAGAGGGCGATTTATATGTTTCCTGTACGCTGTATTCCTGAATATCCTGTTTCATTAATGCCCAGACCGAGCCTGCATCCATTTCGGAAATCTGCTTTCTGTAGTCTTCAAAGGACACTTCCTCGGCCGTGAAGCCGGACTGATGAAGAAGCGAAAGGATACCTTTTTCGAGAGCTTCCTGACGGACAACACAATCCTGTTCCGAGCTATCATGGGTTCTGAGCGTAAGCAAATGATGAATGCGGCTGCCTGTATTTCTTCCGGCGATTCGGAGAATCTCAATTGCCGTTTGCCCATTTCCTGCTGAGGATAGATAGCAAGCGTCCTCGCAAATCGTTTTTGCAAGCGTTAAGCTGACTTCGTTGTCGTCTGAGATAGGAACTGTCTTGATACGATATGAAGTCAGGACAAAGTATTCTCCTCCATCAAAAAACTTCTTCATACGAGTCCTCCTAAATGAACGGATTGTGTTGATAGTTCGGTACGGAGCTCATAAGCTGATTAATCACCTTGACGGGACGTGAGCTGAACACCTTGTACAGGCAGCCCGCCAGACCACCTGTACAAAGCACAGCGATAAAATAGCACTCCGTGCCGAAAAGCACTCCGGCGATGATAGAACAGAACGCAGCAGCAAAGATCCATGCGAGGATTCTTGTCCTTTGTTTGCTGAGTTCCTCTCTGTGTTTCTCATAGCGCCGGCTGCCGTATCTGATCATTTCACTGGTTACGCCGTTGAGCCTTACCAGCTTATCCCACGCTTCAGCGGCGATGGTTCTATTGGCGGTATTATCCATGTCTATGTCCCCGAAGTCCTGAGTTGCTGCCCGTAGGACAGCGAGATACAGTTTCTTCTCTGTGGGGTACTGGCTCATTAACGGTCTCAGAAGGACAATGGTTTGTTCCCAATTGCCGGCAGCAAGGTGACTCATGGCTTGAGAATATGTCCTATCATACTGCATGAGTTGTTGATCTTGCTGCGGATCATAAACTGGGTGTCCACACGAGTCGCACTCCATTCTCATTCTGCTTCGATTGTAGTGAAAACTGGAGCAGCCACACCGGCTACAGACGCGGTCCATAGAATCACCACCTTTCTGTTGCTATAAGTCAATTATCGGTTTCTGGGAGGCAAAGGTTTACTGGTAGGCATCTGGTGAGGCATGCGCGAAGGAATGGTGCTATGCGACTGACCACCAGGGGAACGATCACCGTGATTTTGGATATCGTGCGCGGGCTGATCAATCGGTTCTGAAGGAATGGATGCGGAATAGACGCCCTGCCTCTGCTTCTTCAGCGCGGCATTGATCAATGGGATCAATACAATCAGGCAGACCAGAGTAGTGATGATAAAGGCGAATATGGCTGATCTGACAGAAACGTTGATACCCAAAAGCAGTGCGGAGAGAGCAACCACTGCGGTTTCAAGGACACAGCAAACGACCGAAAGGCCCGCAGCCTTACGAAGGTTGCTGTTCCAGTATGTCATCAAATAAGCCAAAGGGATTCCAATCGTAAGGATCGTGCCTCCGATGTATACTGCGAGGCGGGCGGCTGCCGTCACCGGCGCAAGCCACCAGAAAAGAAACTGAGGAATCAAAACGATGGCTGCAAGGACGGGGATCAAAGAGTAGTTTTTGCGTGTCATTTTCATCATTCCTTTCACTTAAAATCTATAACCGCAGATGGGGCAAACGCTATTGCCACGCATCACGTTTCCGTTACAGGACGGGCAACGCTTGTACCGATCAGGCATGGGCGGAGGCGATTCCGCAGATGCGGTGTTTCCCTGGGCGTCAGACGATGCGCCGCCAAACATATCCGTGTGCCGGGTCATTTCGGTCAGCGGTTCCCGCAGCGCCGGAAGCATCTGTGAGAGCATCATCATCTGCATCATCATGGGAGCCATTCCGCCAGCGTTCCCGTTGGAATTACTTGCCGCACCAGTAGTAGGAACCTGCCCTCGAGAAGGGATTCCGGTCATCATTTCACCCAGAGTGCGGTTATTGACGTTGCCGTTCCATACTCTTTGCAGGTTATCCAGTTCGAGATCGGTTCTGGTTTTTCCACCGGCATACTCCTGCTCCAGGCTATAGAGTCTCTGAATCTCCGAATCGGGGACATTGATGGCTACAAGGTCAAACCGCTCCAGCTTGATACCATACTCAGACAGACCGGGCCTTATCGTGGTGACCGCCATATTTCCGATGTGAGAGAGTCTGCTATTGAACTCAGTGACATCGAGCTTGCTGATCTCTCTGGAAATGGCTTCTCTAATGGGAGCGAGAACCATTTGTTCAATACACGGATCAATATCTTCATCCGAAAACGCGGAGCTATAGCTTCCGACCAGTTTTGTGAGAACCTTCAGAGGATCGGAGATTGAGAAGGAAAGGTTGCAAGATGCAAGCGCTTTCATTGTAAGACGGAAGCGATGCTCCCGGAAAGGAAACTCTCCAGTACCGAGCTTGAAAAACTTTGCCCTCTCCGTCGACACAAAGAATACAGACACGGTGGTCCCGGTATCTCCACGGGTCAGAATGTTGCGGAGCCTTACGAAGAAGGGGTCAACCCCTGTGAAGATTTCGTATCTGCCGGGACCATAGGGACGCGAAAGCGTACCGTTGATAGCAACGAACGCAGTGGTTCCCGGAGGGACAACCAGAATACTTCCGTTGACAATTGCGGAGTATTGTCCGCATACATCCGGCTGAATTCGGATTAAACCGTTTCCACCCGGATCTCTGATGATTGATTGGTACATAGTCTCATCTCCTTGTACTTATGATATCTATTTCACGGCTAGGTTCTTCAGAGTGGGGTGATAATAGAGCCTGTGATTTCCGCTTATACGTTCTTCTGAGAAGGCCCTCTGAGCTTCTTTCAGGCAATCCCCAGACGCAGGACGGTAACTAAAGTGGATCAGCATCGGCGATATGCCTCTCTGCGAATCCTTTTTGAGCCGCGCCTTAAGATCGCTATAGGAATGAACGCACAGGCCACGACAGCTATAGTAGCTCAGTGCTTCCGATGTACATTCGGGAATGCGGGCACATTTGAAGTCGTAATGATCGCCTGAAATCTGATTATCTGACAGGTTCAAGTAATCGAAGCGAACAATTCCTTCCTCAGTTCCGTCCCAAGTGACATCACAGTGGACGGGAATCCCGTTGATCCATGCTATCGTCCAACAATGCCAGCCGTCCGTTTTGGTTCTTCCGTAAACTTTGATGCACGGGATGCCAATACGACGGAAGCATAGAAGTAATAGCGCGTTTTGACCTTCACATACGCCCTCAGAGGTCAAGACCGGACCCACAATGTTATGATCTCTTACGTCTCCGCTGTTTGTGTATGCGATGCTTTTTGCGATGCGCTCGTAAACAAGCACTTCTCGTTCAAACACGGAAAGATCGGCAGTTCCGCGAACGATACGGTAAACTTTTTTCCGTACCTGCTGCCGGATTCTATCAATGATTTCAGAGGCATACAGGATTGGGTACTCCAGAGTGCCGATCCGCCCTCTGCGGGTGAATTCGCTCTGGAATCCCAGAAAGAAGAATTCCGGGTGATCGTCTCTGATTGCTTTGTATGCTGCAAAGCAATCAGAGGCAGATGTTTCGGGATCACATATGGAGAATGTCGTCTTACCTGAGTAATCCCCCCGGAGAAGTTGGGCATTGATGCGGTCATAGAACGCCTGGCCCTGATGAGTGAGGAATCCTCTATAGTATTCAGAACCCAGCTTCTCCGGCATCTTCGCCATTATGATTCACTCCCTTCTGCCCTTGGGAATCACCAGCTTGATCTTCAAGCAGCCTCTACCATCAATACGGGTGCGCAGTCTAATATCTCCAGCATAACCGCGTGTGCGAAGGCACTGACTGGCAAGACGAACGATTTCATCGGTAGGAGGAATCAGGCGCTTGTCTTCGCTAAGATCCTCCTGAGGAGCCGTGCCACGCGAGAATACAATGATTTCCGCCTCGGCAAAGTCCTTCCCGATGCTGCCCAGCATTTTCTTCCGAATCGGGTCGCACACGAAGATACAGACGGGAGACGATGCCGCGCGTGCAGCGCCACTCACCTTGTCGGTTCCGCTATAGAACACACCGAGATCGGGGTGAGTATGCCCTTCCAATACGAACTCCGAAGGTCCGCAAAGCTTGAGAAAAGGATCAACCTGGTAACCGAATGCATCCGTATTGAATTTGACTTCGTTTCTCAAGAACTCCTCACGATGGTATTCCAGAAAATCCAGCCCGGGATTGTATTCTCCGTTGGGACCAAGGTTTGATGCTCCGACCGGATTACGATTCATAGTCTGGATCTCGATGATATGGCTGATAATCGTAATCACGTTACCGTCATCATCGACCAGGAAATGCCCCATCCCGTAGAGTTTCTGCTCATAGACATTCATCGGGGATCGTCTTCCATATGAGATGATCGAGTTAAGCTCCTGTTCGGGTTCGGGAAGGATGATAACCTTGTTGCGTCCTTTGCCATGCCTTTCCTTGACATACACATCACCGCACTTGCTTTTGATGATGTCCATGGCTTTCTTAAGGCTGCATACCGGATAAGTCTTGGGTTCCGAGGGACGCCTGGTAGGCATGGGGGTATAATTGATCACGATACTTCATCTCCTCTCAGTGATGTCTTCCGGGAAGGGGCGGAGGTGCGGTCACAGGCTTGACTGTCACCTTGCGAGGCGGAAGAGCCGTCAGTTCAGGGGCATAAAGCAGTTTGGGATGAATCGTGGGGAAACGTTTGGAAGCAACACCATCCTTATGCCACTGTGCCACGCTGCTGTTTGCCATGCTTTCATATCGAGTCACACCGGGATCGTGAATCATATCACGCACGAGCTTGTCCACGACTGTAGTCAGAGAACTCGTGAAGGGAATCCAAGTGTCAATGCAGGCGTTCCCGGAGCGAAAAACGTTAGGACTCGCAAGATAATGATCCGAGGCATACGAGGCCGATACGGATTTCAGCGGATAACCGGGATAGCAAATGATATTCGCCGTCATAGATTCACAGGCTTTAGGCGTAGAGTCCTCGTTTGTGGTAAGGTAATGCGAAGGTGCCTTAACCGTTACCTTGAGGTGCATCGCCTCGCCGGTTTTCGCCTGAACCCTCTGGATTGTCACATACTTGGGGTTGTATTTCCGGACGATTTCCTGGTAATCGTTCTTCAAAGCCTCGGCAGAGTCTTCTTCAGTGATGGAGACTTCTCTCGTGTGACCGTATTCATCGGTATAGTTGGTTGAGTAACTCATGTTGAACCTCCTTTTAAAGCTTATGGATTTCGTGTATTTTCAGGTGATCCTCATCGAGTGCAAAGACTGTCCTCGTGATCTTCTCAGTATCCAAAAAGTCAAGAGCTCCGTTGCGCTGAATCACCTCGATATGAGCGCCAAGAGGGTACCCCAGGTCGTAGAGTGTCATTTTCTGAATATCTTCGCTACAACCGAGGTCAAAAGCATGCAGGATCTCGCCATGAGAGAAGGTCGCACTGTTATGAGCGCGTTTCCCCTGGGCGCTACACTTATCGCACAGAAGATCGTCAAGAAAGACACGGCCCTCATGCTTCATCACCTTAATGGAGGTCCCACACGAATGGCACACATCATCCACGATAAAGCCGGCATGGACAATCTTCCTGTAATTCAGGCGATGAACGGACATCTCAAAATCCGTCGTACCGAGGATAGCAGCAATCTGATCCATTGCCTCCTTCAGAGTGATATTTGTAACGTTACCATGAAGCCATTCGATTCTTGCAGGTGGATGGATTGCGCATCCAGGACAATTACGTTTCCGCAAAGGATGAGAGGAACTCAATTCCAGATGGGGATAAGCTGTATAGGTCAATCTACAATTCATCACAGCATCGTCCCCGATAACACTGGCTCTAAGCTGTTCAGCACTGAGATGAGCAGCCATGGAACTGGCAAGGTTTGAGGTGCGGACGATCTCACTGACACCGTCAATTTGCCTGACCTGGGGTCCCGTGCAGGATGTCCTGATGCTGCTGTCCTTCATCCAGCTTTCGTCAATCAAACAGCGAAGGCAGAACTCGGTGTTATCAAGAATCACGCTCTGGGCCATCTCATCATGTGTTCCATCCATGATGATAATCGGTCTCCGATCTTCCGGGAGTTGTCGGATCAGCTCATTCAACAGTACTTTGGCGTCGAAATTATCGACTGCCGCAACTACATAATCGTAATCAGAAAACGCTTCGGGTCCGAGCTTGCAAAGGTCACCATCGATTCCATTGGAAGAGCAACCGTCATCCAAAAGCGGTTGTACCCGATCAGACGAGCATTCCGCCTTGTTTCGTCCGGCATCCTCCGGCGTGCGAACTAAACAGCTGTGTTTAGCAGCGTTCTCAAGTGTAAAGAAATCGAAGTCCATCGCGTCAGGAGAAAGGCCCATTTTGGCGAATTTCTCCATGAGATGCGTCCCAACCGCTCCGGCACCGATAATCAGTACGCGCAGGGCATGGAACAAAGGGTGGTATTCCGAGAGTTTCAAAAGGTTATAAACGACTTTGTCCATGTTAGATCATCCTTCCTTTCTGGGCAGTCATAACAGTTTCCCGTTGCTCTTAAACCGGTGACCTCTGGAACAGCGGTAACAGTTTTCTCCACTGTCCCAGAAGATCACCTGACGCTCACCGGGGACATTCCTTTGCTTGTCAAAGGGACAACACGGGAACTGTGCGGGCTTGATTCCACGGGGGCCATTGCCAGTCTCCGAGGTTCTTCGAGTTGCATTAGCTATTGCCGACGCGGAAGAACGGCGGGGAGGCAGCTCCCTTGTAGCGGAAGAGCTGCTTGTTCTAGTTTGAGCATGGCTGACTGTTGGTGAGGGTATGCCCACATTGACCCGAGGCGGGAGCGGAGGAGGTGCATTGACTGGTTTTTCTTTGCGCCCCTTTTTCGTAACACACGCGATTATGATTCCGCAAGCAGCCAAACCCAAGCCGACAAGGATGCATATCGTCACCATCATGTCAGCTCCCTTGCGTTTACGCTACGCCGGCATTGTCGCTGATTGCCAGAACATCACCCTCCTGCAGGTCGAGTCCTCCTACCGTTTCATTGGTGTCGCTGGTAGATGCTCCGGTGCGCTTGTTCTCAAAGAGGATCTTGCTGTCGTGCGGATTAACCCCGATATCAACGGCATATTCTTGGAGAACCTGTCCGAGAGTGTTCGTGCCGTACACAGCGGCCTTAGGATAAGTCGTGCCGGTTACCTTGTTGAGGAGATCAATCTCAAAGGCCTCCTCATCGGCAGCCACGCCTGCGTTGTCGCTGATCGCCAGCACATCACCTTCCTGAAGGCCAAGCCCCTCAACGGTTTCATTGGTGTCACTGGTAGATGCCCCGGTGCGCTTGTTCTCGAAGAGAATTTTGCTGTCATTGGGATTCACACCAATGTCAACCGCATACTCTTGGATAACCTGGCCGAGTGTGTTCGTGCCGTACACGGCAGCCTGAGGGTAAGTAGTGCCGGTCACCTTGTTGAGCAGATCGATCTCAAAGGCGCCTTCGGTGGCGGCGAGAGCGCCGTCAATGGGATAGTTCGTCATAGCTTTAATCTCCTTTATTCAGTATTAGTGGCTTCCCACGACTACAGCAGCGTTGATTGCTGCTGTAGTTTCGGCCGGTTGCCATCCGGCTCTCATTCAGGTGGGAGGAGATCACGAACTTAGCAGGCGATGTCGTCAGAAGAACCCACCAACTCAAGATCCTCAAGATCCAGTTCGACATCATCGGATTCACCATCGGACTCCTCATCATCGGAAGCGCTGGCTTCAGTCATTCGTGCTTCCATTTTCTTGCGGAACTCCTCAAGTCTTTGCATCAGTCTGGTAGTGCCATCGTCATCCTGAATATCAAGCTCCTCGTCTGAGTAGATTGCTTTCATAAAGATACCGTACTCGGAATTGAGGATGTGCATCGTACGCAAAAAGATCTCGAACGCCATTTCCCCGATGCCTTCATTGGGACTATGTACAAGAAAGTCATATTCGACATTGACATCGCCATCGTCATCCAGAGAGAACTTCAAGTAGCGAATCTTGTTATTGAGCACATTGCATGCTTCCATGACACGAAGTCTCTTTTCCGTAGGAGCATCGGATACCAATCCGATAATGCGTACAGCAACATCGTTGTCATTATCATGGCTAATGAAGTGCATAATTGCATACGAGCCACGATCAATGGGTAAAAATGTCTGAAGTTCCTCCATACCATGGTGATTATTCACTTCGAACTTGACGCCGCGCTTCTCAAGGGTCTCTGCAATAAGGTTGGTTGCGTTGAATTCATACTTGTTCATTTTGTACATCCTTTCGTTTTTTGTATTTTGGTGGTTTTGTGTTTGCTTTCTGTCCCTGTATACGGGGGCGTTTGGAAATTCTCCACTTTTTTCGTTTGAAAATGAAGAAACTAATAAATTAAGGCAGTATTTCCACAATACCGATTATTTCGGCAGAGTCAGCAACGTATTCATTCGTATGAATGTGCCATATGTCACCTACAGGGTGAACTTCGTATACAACCGGATTCCCGCCATATTTTGCACATGCCTTCTTTGCGTACCTCGCTGCAGAATATAACGAGTCGGTAAAGAAGACTTTATTGTTAAGCTTTTTTCTCCAATCTTCCCTGAGATTTCCGCTTTCATCAGAGGGAAGCAGAGTTTCTATACTTAACGCATCTGAAGTACCGTGGAAGAATGTCAATTGTGAAAAGTCCTCTTCCCAGTTATCCATATCTTCAGATAATCTGCTGTTCCGGTAATACATTACATCAGCCTCCTTACGAAGAATTGTTTTCTGAAAGACCATAGACGAGGGCTGCTTTTATCGCCGCCTTGTCTTATAAGGGATAGCAACCCCATCGACGATTTTGCAGATATCCTTAGCGTCAAACACGCCATCGCTCTTGTCCACGAAGCGAACATAGATTTTCTGTGTCCAGTAGTCATGAGGGATGGTATCCTCAACGATCCCGAATCCTCTCTTGGGATGGAGAATCTCGTCGCCGATTTCATAGTAGGCATAAGGGTTCCGTTCTTTGATACGGGCGAGAGTCTTGGAGGCGGTCTCAGAATCGACCGGTGCCTGATGCCACTTGTTCAGATAGGCAAGCACGTCGAACTCGGCCACATCATCCGCGTTATATGCGGCAATCGCTTCAGTAAGAGACCACTTTTTGCAAATAGAATCCGAATTGTTGTGGCAGCGTGTGGGATCGGCACCGACCATCTTGCAGGCCCACTTCCAGTCATCCCCATGGGATGTCTCGCGACGAGAGTGGCCAATGTATCTCTCAAGATGAGCAATATCAACATAGTAGTGGGCATACTCGTGCCGGATAACATCGATTACCTCGGCTTCCCCGGTGGTCGGGTCGTTGAAAAACTTACGGTTGAACCCGAACGCTTTAGGTTCAACATAGCGGTAGTGCCCGAGGAACCACCCATAACTGTTGAAAGCTATGGGCAGCGCAGCTCCGTTGAGTCCGGTTTTCTCATCCAGCTTGCGGATGATGGAGCGAATCTTGTCCTCGGTCCAGGTTTTCGTGATAGTAGACATCGGTATGACTCCTTTCAATATTTCTCTGATTCTTAGTACGTGCACTTTCCTTTTTTCTCCAAGTAAAAAAAGAGGACCTCAGAGTTAAATCTGAAGTCCTCTATCAATAGTATTCTGTTACCAGATTTCATCGATCAACGGGCCATAGTGTTTCTTGCAGTTAGAATAGCTGCTGCTCATATCCTCGTCGAGGGAGTGGCGGCGAATTCGCCGGTTTGTGATTTTTGCGGCATCCTTATCCTTCGGTCCGAGTGCATAACTACTGCGACTAGGAAATGCCGCGCCATGATATTTCCGAAGATCACCACGAAGCGAAAGGAATACTCGGGTATAAGGGTTAAATGAATAGGTCATCTTCGGATCATAAAAATCGCCGTTATTATAATCGGGAAAGCAAAGATAAATGGCAGGACTGCAACGCATACCATGGAGCTTTGTATAATCCATGTCAGGATTGATGGTGAGGAAGCGGCGAATCAGCTTCTTTTTATATTTGCGCTTTTTGCCCCAGGAGCATACACTGCGAGCTTTCTTCTTTTCGCCTGCCGGAATCACATCCGTGGTCACCTCAACAACGGCATCAATCGCGAGCTTTTCGAGATAGGCAGGATGACTTTCAAAGTCATCCAATGCGCCGGGCATATCATACCATTCCACCATACTAAGGCCCTCCCCATATCTGTGATGTCTCTTAATACGGGGAGAATCAAGTTTTCTCCAGCTTGCTATTATTTACCTAAATAACCTCAAGATATTTTGGCGGAACGTGTTTAGTCAGCCACACGCCATTCCTCGAGCAGTAGAACAAATATCCGTCCTTTAACATCTGACCACTCATTACTGTAAATACGACCGGTGTTCCATGCCGTACCCCAACCGTTTTTGCGGTTTCAATGTCTTTTGATAAATGGACATATAGCCTAGTTTTTGGCAGCAATCCGCTTTCCATGATACTATCATAATACTTTTCTCCTGTTCCGTGATACAGCAATTCCGGCGGTTCGCATGCTGCCAGCTCAACATCAACAGGAATGGAATGTCCCTGATTTGCCCGAATCTTGGTTTTATTGTCATTGAAAGAATATCGCTGCTTGTCGTCAGTTCGTACGATTTCCTCCAATTGTTCCATCGTCAACGGATGTCGTTTGCTTACCCCTTGAAGAAGTGCCTCGACATCTGCCCATCCATGTTCATCAAGTGTGACGCTGGCAGCTTCCGGCGTATGACGAAGTACTAAACTCAAGAATCTGCTTGCACGTAACCATTGGATCATCCGATTGTTTGAGTTTAATCTCAATTCCAACAACCCCATATCGCGCCTGCTCTTCGAGGCTATAATACTGGTTCATATCCTCTGGGCTGGCAGTGTCAATGGTTTCCTTTGTATAACCGCACTCTAAAAGCGGAAGAGTAGCGTAGAGTTCCCCAAAACTCTTAAAGAGATGAAGTGCGATTACCCTCACAACGAAAGGCGTTTCATTTCCGTCTAGGCAACTGAATTCAATTTCGTCATTGACTTCAACCCGTTGACGCTTTTCATCATAGAGCCGTAATTCATAGGTCTTCTGGCCGGAGCGAATCATGTTAAACGGCTGAGACCGCAGTTTCATCTTATGTTTCATGTGACTTATTCCTCTTATGGCATTTCTTCTGTTTCAAACGTAAGGTCAGAACTGATCTTTCTAGCTCTCCGACGAATATTCTTAGGGAAAGGTTGTTTTGATTTTATGAGCTTAAGATTCCTGCAATTATAAAAAGCATCCGTCTCAACCACAGAAGGCAATCGCACCTTTTCTAAGGATACGCATCCTGCAAAACAGTAACTACCGATTTCTATCACAGAATCTGGAATAAAGATAGATTGAATGTGCTTGCAGCCTGCAAATGCGTGAGATTTGATGCACTCAACAGTACTTGGAACAAGCACTTCTCCAGAGTAGGATCTTTGGCAATAGAGAAGTGTTTTTTTACATGCATCCAACACCAAAGCATCATCAAGGTTTTGAACATCAGATAAACATACTATTTCTGCTTTCTTTACCTTCTGGAGGTCTTTTGAGATGGTTATAGTTCTCGGGGCAGAGCGCTCATCGCCAAAGGAGCCGCTTGATAATTCATTCCATTGAGCAAAACACCCGTCAAACACCACCCGTTCAAGATTTCTGCATCCATCAAAGGCATCCATAGAAATGCTGTTTATAAACTTTGGAATATGAATCGATTTCAAGTTTTCACAGCCGATAAATGAATTTCTAATGTCTCGCGTATGAGATGGGATATCAATCGAAGTCAATGAACTACAGTTTCTGAATGCGTATCCATCTATCGTTTCAAGCCCTGTAGGTAAAGAAATCTGCTCAAGATTAACACAGTTTTCAAATGCACTGAAAGGTATATTTTTTACATTGGTTGGTATCGTTATTTGTTTCAATCTAGCGCAACCCTCAAATGAATTGTATCCAATGGTTTTGATTGATAGCGGAACAAAACCATCTTATCTGAAGACGCAAAATGAATTGTTGTATGTGCATCCATGGATGCACAATCGATGTTGCATCCATTATTGACAAGAGCGCTAATAGCTCCGTACGCTTCTTTTTCTATTGCCTCGCCTAGCGGCAACATCTGATCATACGAGTAATAGCCTTCCGGCTCCAAATCTGGACACAATTCAAACACCCTGTTTATTGAAGCAGCATCATCGTTTCTCGCCATGACATACAGTATCTCATAAATCTGCTCATAATAGTATTTCCTGGCGTTTCTCGATACGCATTCGAGCATTTTCATAAGATTGCCAGTCGCAAGACTATAATTATCGGTTAGCTCTTTATAGAATAGCACTGGGCTTGGAATACCAAAATCGCCATCGTCAGAAAATGCCAAGACAGCAGCCAGGTCCTTCCATCCGGGGATCAAGCTGTCTATCAAAGCAAAATCAATCCAGATCACCGGCTGGACATATTTTTTGTTTGTAACTGCTTCTTCATCATAATCCCATACGTCTGCATCCAATGTCCAACAATAATCAACATGAATATTTGTATGCTTTATCAGTTCGTTCCTCGCAAGGAGGAAAACGCCCGCTTGATCGGTTGTAAAATCACCGATGCGGCAAGGTTCATTAACTATACAAGCTGATTCTTCTTCGGAAAATGCATCTTTCATAAAATCATCATTCAGCCAATCGTGTAATTCACACTTCGGCCAAGCAACATCTTCTCCAACATCAAGACGGTATGAGCGATCCCATGCTTGTCTAAAGAATTGGCTCCCGTCCAGAACATCACATAGAAGCATACAGCCGTTGGCTTCCCAATGAATAATTTTCCAATTATACTTGCCAAAGCGAAGCTTCAAACCAATTAATGATTCACGATTCATCTTCCGACCTCCATACATGCAAGGGCGTTATTCTCTTGTCTAAATCAGAAAGGCTACTGATATCCATATAGCCTCAAAAAACAGTTACATCAACTTTGCAGACCATAGAACACTCAGTGCAGCTTGATTGTTTCTCCGCGTATTAGGGTTGTCTCTGAATACGGGGAGAATTTGTAATTCTCCAAAGTTCTCATTGCAATCATTCCTTTTTGTCATCAGCATTCTCTGTTGCTAATACTTCCAGTTCCTTTACCAATCCCTCTAGGGCACCAAAGTCGATCGAATCTTTTTTTCGATTAGTGGTTGGCTCAAAACGACAATCAAGGAACGGATTGGGAATAATCGGCTTTGCAAATGAAGCGGCAAATGAATCAGGAGATGCCTTTATTGTCAAATTATGGCATCCATCAAATGCAGTACCGGCTATTGTCGTTACTGAATCAGGTATCACCACAGAGAGCAGACTACGACAGCCAGCAAAGGCACATACACCTATGCTTTTCAAAGAATCCGGTAATGAAACGTATGACAAACGCTCACACCCGGAAAAAGACCAGTCACCAATTTGAGTCACTCCCTGAGGAATCCAAATGCTAGGCAACGAACTGCAGCCCGAAAAAGCCATTGATGCTATTGTTTTCACGCTTTCTGGAATTAATATTTTAACAAGCTTTTTACAGTTCTGAAAAGCGTTTACCTGAATTTGTAAAAGTCCCTCTGGAAGAGAAACGCATTCCAAACTTGTGCAGTTTTGAAATGAATCACCTCTTATGCAGGTAACTGCTGTGGGAATTACCATATTTATAAGTCCTTCGCATCCCTGGAATGCGCCAGATTCTATAGAGAGAATAGAGTCCGGTAATAAAACCGTTTCAAGCCTTTTATTGAAGCTGAACGCCATATGAGCGATTGATGTTACTATACAACCATTTAGCACACTTGGGATCTCAAGATTTTTCTCTGACCCAACATACCCTGTTATAATTGCTTCATTGTTCTCTACCATAAATAGTAGATCATTGCAAACATAACAGTCCGAAAAAAACTTTGATACAGTATTCATCCAAAATGTGAGTTCATCACGACGTTGCTCATCGCTCCAATGATTCCAAGCTTCTTCGTCACATTGTGGAACACAACTTGTAAGCGTAGGGTGGTCATTAGAATCAAAACTCAGATATATCTTTCCACCGCGATCCCTCCACTCCTTGAAATCATATAGACCATACTTTTTTACGAAGCAAATAAACAAGTCTGGATTGCTATCTTCGTTCATAATAAGCGATGGAAGATGCTCAACTAACCAGTCCATAAAGGAAAACGTGCAGTAAAAATAGTCTGCTTTAGCATAACTAGATTCGTCGTATGCTGGATCCCCAGGATCGGCCAGATAGAGCTCGTGATGATGGTAATAATCCCATGCATCTCCAAGAAATAGCTTATATTTCGCCATCTGTTTTGGCAAATAGCTTTCCTCGGCAAAAGAAAACTCATCTATATCCACGCTTGTTTCCGCCTTGTCGTGTAATGACAACAAAACAATAGAATGCAAAGCTTTGCAATGTAGGAATACGAAATTGCCAAACCGGAAATGAGTTTCAAGTCCGCATACAATAATCTCTACGTCGGAACAACCACCAAAAGACAAATCAGGAATTTCAGGAGAAACATCGTATGAAACATTCTCCCCATCTTCATCAATGTATGAAAGAGACGCCGGAAGATACAATATCTTTGCGCTTCCTATATAATCGTTAAGGATGGCTTCGTTATTATTGTTAATGGTTACTATGAACTCTCCGCTCTGATGCGGTATATGAACAGCATTTGTCTGCATATGACAGCCTCCATTATCCCTTCACTAATACTCTTTTAGCTCCATGAACGTCGCTCCCATCTTTTCTGCCCATTCACATGCATAGCTCCCATTTGGAGCAATTATTGTGATTGTTTCTGGATGAGGAAACGCATCATCATCTATCTCTTTCACGCTTTCAGGAATCGTAATTGTCTTCAATTGATAATAATCATCAAACGTATTCCATCTTATAGATGTTATACAATTTGGGATGATTACACTTTCAATTTCAGTGTGGCAGCCGTCTCCCCAAATTGCTACAATACCATAAGGCACGCTCTCATCGTCGAGATCGTCTTTCCGCATCTTAAATCCATATATTTCGTCTTGGACATCATACCCGTTTTCGATTAACCAATTAAACGCATATGTACGAATGCCGGCATAAATACTTAAATACTGAGGGTCGCAGTATTTAAAGGGATCTCCATTCACGGCTTCTAAAGAACGGGGCAATTCTGCCTCTGATAAAGCCCACCCAAAGGAAGCATCAAGAATCTTACATCCTTCATTAATTACAATTCGTTCCAATCGCGGGAAAGATCCTGTTATCTTGTAAACTTTTTCCGGCAGTATGAGCGCTGAAGCATCTTTTTCATAATCAATTGTTTTTCCGTCTATTGTTTCTAATTTCCCCGTCATGTGCGCCTCATTACTCCTTTCACTATTCCTGAATGCTTTGCTATGGCATTGGTGGTATTAAACCTCAGCTTTTAGTTTCTCCCCGTATTCGGGTTGTCTCTGAATACGGGGAGAATTCGTGATTCTCCAAAAAGCTTCTATTCAACCTCGCCTGGAAGCGGAATTGAGAATTTTTCTTTATATTCAGCTTTCAGCTTTGCCAGTTCTTCCGGCGTAAGCAAAGCAACACAATCAGTCAGCAGTTTTCTGTACACTGGCCAAAGATCCAAGGCGGAGACGGTTTCCAGCATTTCATCAACGCTTTCCCTGGAGTTCGGCATACGCTCGAGGAAGTCTTCAAGGATGGAATCGAAATCAGGATCGTCCAAACAGTCCGTTACGTCATCGAGGGTTTCGATTGCATAATCCTTTGCAAGCCATTCCGGGAATCCGTCAATGCTTTTTGCCAAATGCATAGCTATACTTTTTATGGAACCCAAACTGCTCTGCTCAATTTTCTCATGTCGAAGCAGGAAAAAATGAACCAAGTAGCCCTCAATCTCTTCTCCAAGGTTAGCCCACCAATCACGAACGGACTGCTCTTTTTCAGTCACATATTCAAATAGCCTGTCTGCCGTTCGCCAATCGCGATCTTCTTTCAATATAAGACACAAGATTAGGGCCGTATTCACTATGGAAAAAGGCTCTCTTTCCTTTACACCCGGAACAAGCAGCTTAAGTGCCGTTGTGGCTTCGTCCAGGCCATCAAGACCGTATTCTTTACGACGGATCATGTAGGCAAGGTTGTTCTTCGCATCGGCGCTACCCATTTGGGCGCCTTTCACAAAACCATAGAAAGCCGTTGAATAGTCTTTTGCTTCATATGACTCCATCGAAAAGCCTAGAATTAATGCATCCCTTAAAAATGTTATGGACATAGCCGCAGCCAGATCAATACAAGCAACTTTTTCCTCTGAAGATTTTGCATACGACCAAAGATGTCGAACTCTATCATCAAAGTTCAATAATTCGAGGTTTGCATCATCAGCATTAATCTGTGCAAGCAACAAATTGAGTTGTTGGTATTCAAGATTAAAATCTCGGTTGTCCGTCATGCTGTTATCCCCTTATTGATTATTCATCTACTAGAGCCTGCAGATTAATATAATCGTCTCCAATTTCTATATGGCTAGAAGAACGAATATCTCTAGCGTTGCGCTTTATTATCTCCCGATAATTCTGACGGCTTTCTCCAAACTCCTCAAGTGCAGATTCAAAGTGAGAGTATATGGTGTCTACAATCTCTTCAGTTAACTGTAGATTGTTTTTTCTCGTGTTGGCAACGTAACACAGAGCATACAGATAGTGAAGATAACCCTCATTAACACTACTTTGAGTCTGTATTGATCCCTCAAGCGCCCGTTGTACTGATTCGCAGGCTTCAGAATATGCACCGCGTTCAAACAGCATATCGGCCCTTTTGAGGGCACATTTGGGACAGTTCGGAATGGTTTCTTCTGCCTTTTGGAGTGCTGCCAGTGCCTTCTCGTCATCTTTAAAATAGGAATAAAGCTGTGATTCAACTTGATAGGGTTCCTCTTTTTCAGGATGAAACCGCTTAAATTCGTCAACTAATGCAAGCATACACTTTTGCTCGTCTGTCAGTCCGGGATAATTAACGTGAGAACAATCAATCGACGCAAGGGCACCTTTTACTGCCTTGTCAATCTCGTCCTGTTGATCAAGATGCTGCAAAAAAGAAACACCAAACGAAAAGCTTCTCCATGTCCATTTCCTTCTCGAAATGCCGAGCATGATTTTAAAGACGCGTTTTGCTTCTTTGAGTCGTCCACAATTGACGCCATACTGAAGATAGTCTGCCAACAAATCGCAGTTCTTTCCGAAGTACCCCGGTTTCATACCGGCGTCCAGGATATCACAAGCCAAGGCGAATTCGTCCCGGCGAGCCAATTCAACTGCGAAATTATGAAAATCGTCCGCAGATCCGGAGAAGGACTTCTGATGAACAAATGCATCAATGAATTCTATCAAGCTTCCCCTTTCATCTTGCGTGGTCTCATCGTCGGTTGAATAAATACGCTGAAGCAAGATAAATGCAACTGCATTTGCCCTTGCAACAGGCATATCCAGATGTTCTTGGATATCAACGTTGTTGGCTGTGTTCTCGGTCGTTTCGACCGGGTTTTCGATTGATACTGTTTCTTGGATATTCATTGTATATCCTCCTCTCCTTTATTCATCGGTCTGTAATTGCTTTAGAAGTTCCTCAAGGCTTGACGGACTGTCATCACCAGTCGATTTTTCTATGGAGAAAGAACCTGGCCCAATAAGATCGGAAATCCTTGATTCGACAATCGTTACAAGCTTTGCGTATTCAGAATCATCGGGTGGTGCAGGCTTCATCTCCCCAAATATGGGTGGATGATCAGTTCCCAAACTGAATGGATTAACAAGGTTGTCTCGTGCATTCATAATATTTGCTGGCAACTCATTTGGAGCCGGCGGTATTGTAAAAGACAACGACTTCCGTTCCATCCGATTGCCCGTCGGCATTTCTAAAACTGAATAGCTTGCTCCACTGAATACTCGGTTGTCTATGTCAATCATAGCGACTTTTGCAGGCTTATATCTTCCGCAAAGCAATAACGCCTCGCGCTTGTCTTTACTAAGATGTTGAAGCTCATATGTAGAGATGTTAGGAAGATTGTTCCGTTGCATCCCGCAAAGTTCAGACAACTCACGCAAAAGGCCTAACTCCCTACTGGTAAAGAATATCCAGTTTGTGCAGTTGCCTATGATAGTATCAGCGTCTTCTTTGTATTTCCGTTTTAAGCTGCTTTGTGATTGTACCACTAGAAGAAAGCGAATATCTCTTGAACGCGCTGCTGTGATCATAGCGGGAAAATCAGCAATACTAGGTAATGCGCTAAATTCATCTAGGCAATAGTTGACACGATTAGCAACAGTTTTATGCCCCGTTTGCATTGCAGTGAAAATCAAATATTCATAACTCTGCTTGATGAACAAAGAACAAAGTGCTGAAAAAGTGGTTTTCTCATCTGGAATAACCATAAACAGCGCTGTTTTTTTCTGCCCGATGTCGGCAATATCAAAATCATTGTTTGCAAGCATCTTTAGAAGAGTGGGTTGCAAGGAGAATATAGACATCTTGTTATCAAATACACTTAAGATGCTATTCATGGTATCGTTTGGCGCAAAAACAGAACCACTAAGTCGAGCTGCAATCAACTCATCTTCTGAAGCAAATTTCCAGATATCAGTATCCTTCGGCTTCTTCATGGGACCAGTAGAGAACAATTGCCTTCTAAGGGAGATAATATTGCTGATATTGACAGCATTGATATCCTCGTTGTTCTCTTTGCAATATTTGAATAACAATAATATCAGACCAAATGTTAAGTCCGCAGCTGAATTATCCCAGAAAGGATCCTGGTTTGTGGATTCATCATTTGTGAGATTGATTGCTATGTCACTAATAAACTCGCACGCTCTATCAATATCCCCATCCAAGTAGAACTGATATGGTAAAAACAAGGGATTCCAGCAGTTTCCTTTTGACGGATCACGTAGATTAATGACCACGATGTTGTATCCAAGTTCTTGCAATTCTGCAGCGAGGCGATTATACAATTCTCCTTTTGCATCATTGATAATCATGCTTTCACCGGCATACCCAAGCAACTTAATCGCCGGCATAACAATTGACCGCGTCTTCAGTGAACCTGTCGCTCCATAGACCAATGTATGCGTGTCAGTTGAATCAACATATATCCTTTGGGCTTCAGCATCGTAAAGTAAAGGCGTACCACCGCAATAACGCTGACCTTTTTTGAGGGGACCATATTTTCGCGCATTCAAATCATACCATTGATAATCGCGTTTGATTATTGCTAGGTTTTCAAAGCCTGGTATTGGTTTCATTTCCTTTATCTCCTCGCCTAATTGTCTTCTTGTCGCTTCGGTATATGTAATGACAGGACCGAATCCTTCGATAGTCCTTCTCGTTGCAGACGTTCAAGCTCATGCAAATACTGCTTCGATTCCTGGTGTTTTTCGTTCAATTCTCTATTCTTAATCTCAATTAATGTACTCAATGACTCTCTGTCATATCTGGTTCTGCAAGAGCTTAACTGTTCTTTTAATGCGTCTATTTCTTGCAGAATTAACTCAATCTCCAAGGGGATTAGAGCTAACAGAATGCTCAGGTGGATATCATCGCTGAATTTGCTCCTATCAGCTGTTAAACGCTCACAATGACCTAACTGTTTAATGGCAAATCGCAAGTTGTCCGCAAATTGTGCGCGCCGACAGCAGAAAATAACGTCCTTAAGTTCAGTTGTGATATCAGAGTTTGCGTTGTCAACCAACTTGGAAACCAAACGTTTAATGCTTGCCCGGATAGCCTTCAACTCCGCATCATGTGCCAGAGCAGCAATTTCTATTAGCAAGTCATCATCGTCCTCGAACGCTGATTTGCTTTCACGAGCAAATCCAGTGTCTGGAATAGCTGATGAACCTTTTGAAATGCCAGTTAAATCAGGCAACAGAAATTGGTGGATACGCTTTGTCAAAGCATCTACTGTCTTGTCATTTGTTCTTCTTTCTGAAGAATTGTTCTGATAATTGAGGGCAATTATAATTGCAGCAGTAAGAAGCCTAACACTATTAATTGACCCTAATACTTCAGGTAAATTGCTTTCTTTCACGTCATCAGACGTGTAATCATACGGCAGACACTGTCTCCCAATCTTTAGCCCGATTGAGGAAATCAACGAGCTTTTGATGCTATTCGATAATTGCTCTCCTTCGGGAGAAAGGGTTGTTATACCAGACAGATAGTCCTTATACCTGTCACTTATTTTAACCCCCTGCTTTGAGGAACCCCATATTTGCGAATCATTCAAAGCCGCAATAAAGGCGCAACGACTTAACGCTATGTGCAGATGGGCTTCTTCTTCTGCGATAGCTCGGTAGTCGTCTTTTATTAGTTCCTCATAGAGGTATCGAAGTTTTGCATCAACATTATGACTCCTCGCCCCTATGTTTTTTCGAATGAAGTTAGATGCTTCTGAATTCTCAAAGTCGCCGGAGTTCTGGGTCATGCAGCCAATAATCGCATGAGAAAGGATTGCGCTCATCCACTTTGGCTGTGAGGTAGCCTGATAAAACAGGGCATCCTGTTGGTACACTAAACTAGGCCAATAATTCCTCATACAGTTACGAATATCGCTTAGCGTTAAAACAGAATCTTCACCACTGCTCATTTTTGCTACCTCCTTTCTTTTCTAAATTATTCTAAGTTACACCAAATTCATCTAAAACACTGGTCGTATCTTGTCTAAAGCCCCTGGATTTATGCTTTTACCAGAGGGCAGGACAAGCAGTAAATCATGTTTGCGACTCCTCCCTCAATAAAACTGAGAGGAGAGCCCAATCATGAAAAAGGCTACTTGCACCACTTTCGTTAACATCCTGAATACCATCCACAAGGAAGGTATCACCACCAAGGTCGCGCTGATGACTGATCAGCTTCTCTACACTGATTTCTGGTTCGCCCTGAAAGACTTCTGCCATTTCGCCCTTCTTTCCAAGACCAGCGGCAAGAACGCTGAAGGCGAAATTCTCCCCGGCAACTCCGGAAAGATCGACATGCTCGAAACCCGTGGCGCAACCACCAGGGATGAGCTTGAAACCGACTGTGTCATTAAGATCATTGAAAAGCTCGATCTTGTTCTGCGTCAGCCGATTGAGAAGCAGAAGAACTACTGCTATGCGATCTGCAACAACATGGTGAACGACTGCTTTAGGAAGCTTCCCCCCGATGATTTCAAGATCGTCTCGCTTAACAGCACGATTGAGGGAACAAGCATCGCGGCGGAAGACGCATACACCTACGAGGATATCATCGCTGATGATACATACAATCCCGAACGCATGCACGTTGAGTGCGAGACTGTCAGGGAACTCAGGAAGGAGCTCAAGGCTAAGCAGGCAAGGGAGCAGGCCGAGAAGAAGGAAGCCATTCTTCGCGAGATTGCCCTTCTCAGCAAGCGCCCTGCTGAAGTCATGGTGCGGCTTGCTTGCACTCATCTCAGCATGAAGCCCCGTGAGCTGGCTGGCCTGATCATCGACAAGGGCTGTGAACTCGCTTATGCGGGAATCATCTTCGAGGTTGCCAAGCAGAACAGTATTGAGCTCTCGGAGATCCGTAGCATCATCGCCGGTCACGAGTTGACGGCCGAATCGATCAAGGCGGATACCAAATCTGCGGAGCAGGTTGCCGGTCAGATCTCCCGTCTCGTGTACAGAGCGGACAAGCGTCTCAGTAAGTAAGATAGATCTCAGGGCGGTCATATTACGATGTGATCGCCCAATTATATTCTTAATTACAAACTTCATCGTTGCTTAGCCTCTCAGTATCTTACATGATATCATAACCCGATGCATGCAAATCTTCTTGCTCAATGATTACGTCTACCCTTTATACGTTTTGTTTTTCAGATTCTCCGCATTCTAATAATCCTAACGCCTTCTCAGCACTGAGAACCATTCTAGAATACTCATCCTTAACATCTTCGGGAGACTTAATTGCAACTCTTCCTCCAAATCCAAATATCCAGCTATAAAAGACACTGCCAACAGAGGTTTCGATTACGGCGCGGAAGGATTTCATATCATTGGCCAGCACATGAACATCCTTGCCGAACTTATCTATGATCGCATCCATGACATCGTTGCTGCACACCAGCTCGATCTGCTTTCTCTGACCGTTATACATCCGGAACATTGAGTTCAGGTAGACATTCAGATCAAAGCTCTTCGGAGGCTGCACAACATCTTCATCAAGGATTTTGGGGCATCTGACAATACGATCTACACGGAAGCTGCCGATCCCTTTGTGCTTTTCAGAGTAGCCCACCACATAATAGTAATCGCCATTCCAGATCAGCTTATATGGGCTGAACACATAGGTGTAGCCATCGTATTTCAACTTCTGCTCCTTGCGGACATTGTAGGTGAAATACTGGAACGACACCTTCTTGTTGGCATTGATTGCGTCGTTCAACGCCTCCATGATGTAGTAGATCTTCTCGTTGTCGGCTTTGATACGATTCTCCACATCAACATTGCGAACGAGCTTTTCCGTATTATGCTGGCTTGTGAGAGAACCGAGCTTTTCAACCAGGGCAGCGCTTTTCTCCTTCGGTATGAATCTTGCAGACTCCACAGCGTCAATCAAGGTCTTGAGCTCCGGCAGGTCGAATCTCCGGCCAATGAGAGAGAAACGCTTCTGTGTCGAAGGGACAACCTCAATTTCAACTCCGAGTTCCTGGAGAGCTTTTATATCATCACCCACGGTTCCGCGAGAGGTTGAAATACCATAGTCTTTTTCGAGCTGCTCCATGATCTGAGCTATCGTCAGATAATGGTCCTCGTCTGTCTGCTCATAGAGCATCTTAGCCACATAAAATGGGCGAAGTTTTGCTTTTATATCCATACAAATTCCTCTTATGTACTTCTATTACTTCGTCCGCTGTGTTAAATGATAATTTAGCGGCCTAATCACCAGCAGAGGCTTGTCCATTCATTAGCATCGGCAAAAGCCAATCCCGAATCCTACTGAGGTGAATCGTTTCTTTTTCCAATTGTCCAACCATACTGAACAGCGGCGAAACAGCCATCTCATATTTTTCAACAAGAGATGGATCAATCTCTGCTATCGGCAAACTGGCTATATGATTTGGATATATATGGGGTTGAGCAGAACCCGATTGAAGCGAGAAAATAATCTGTTGATAGCGTTTCAGAACTTCATACCAGAAATAAACATTTGGAGTTAACGAAGCATCGATGAATGATGAATCTGATGACCATACCGGAATGATCCATAAGTTAACATAGCCCGCATTTGCGCCAGATGCAGATATGGTGATGACGGGGCTTTGGGTGTTTGCTTGATTATTATATGTGGAAGGTTTTATTCCTCCTGCTATAACGGGGACCTCACCATCTATGGCATCTTTTGAAAGTAAGGCTGTCCCTCGTTTGGGGATTACATAGTTACCAATGTGCTTATCTCCGGAACAGATAGATGGAAACAGCTTGTCAAAAATCAGTTTAGCCTGCTCCGCTAAATTATCATTTATCGCAGTGTTGATGTTTATTTTCTCGTCAAGCATGCCGAGTATATTGGCAATTTGGTCTTGTTGTTTCCTTTCGACTAATGGGATAGTGTATTTGGGGAAGTCTTCAACAGAAATCCTATTGACCGTGCTTCCCTTAACAGTGTTTCTGGCGATGAATGCCCGCCATTCCGGAGATCGAAAATAGTAATAGAGCCATTTAGTGTTGATTTTTTCGCTCTTGTTCCTAATAACAGCCAACCTGCGTCCCAAGCAGCCGTAAAAGTCTTTAGGAATGATTGCGTATCGACCGAGTGTAGCCTCGTAAGAGAATACAATATCGCCTTCAACCGGGGTTACTCGTTTTGTCCACTTCTCATAATCACTTACTGAAAGGTGTGCAAATTCATTTTCGTCTAATCGACCATCCTCTGTAATAGCATCAATTCCCAGATAGACTGGTCCTGTTTTCGTTTTTGTTGGGGTTGCATGTGGGCCATCAAAAATGTCACACACATCTTTTAGCATGATTCTTTCCATAAAAGCCTCGCTATCCTATATACTTCTTATGAGCCAATTTTACATTGCTCTGTTTTACCATTGCATACTGCATAGTCGTGTCGATACGCTGATGTCCGAGGAGGTGTTGCAGTTGCTCAATCGGCATTCCTCTGTCGATTGCCATCGTTGCAAGCGTCCTTCGGAACTTATGGGGGTGTACATTCGGGATATTCAGGCGATGCCCCATTTCCCGTAATCGTGTTTCCACGCCGCCAATCTGTAAACGCTTATGCGGTGCTTTCAACGACACAAAAAGCGCAGATTCTTGATCCGTCCTGCTTGCAAGATAGTTTTGTAGGTGTATCTTCGTCCTTGCATCAAAGTACACCAGCCTTTCCTTATCGCCCTTTCCAAAAACAACGCACTCTCGCTCATTGAAGTTGATGTCCTCACGATTGAGGAGCACCATTTCTCCGACACGCATCCCCGTAGAAGCAAGGAGATCAATCATCGCCAAATCTCGCAGCTCAGAGCAGTTGTCCCGCATCGTTTCGAGGGCTTCGTCCGTATAAGTCTCCTTGATAACCGTTCCCGTTTTGACACGGTGTATCCGGCGCACAGGACTTTTCAATATGTAGTCCTCATCCTCCATCCAAGAGAAAAAGCTCGACAAAATCCTGCGGATATTGTCTATGGTCACACGGCTAGATTGCTTCTTTCTCTGATACTCCGTCAGGTATTGTCTGAGATCTTCCGTCGTGATATGCCTGATTTCCTTACCAATCGTTGTGGTGGCGATCTCTATAGTTGACTTGTAATATTTTAAAGTCTTATCAGAGCAGCCCTCCACTCGTTTGGAGGCAAGAAATAAGTCAATCTTCTTTTCGTTTGATTCATTGGACGCCTCGTCGTCCTGTTTTTCTGTGATAGAGCAATTCCAAAAGGTAACTTGAAGCACCTTTTTTAGCCGTTCCATTTGTGCGTTGTCGAGGTATGGCAACATATTCTGCATGACCTCATTTAACTTTTCGTCTTTCATCGCTAATTCTCCTTTGATTTTATCTCAAGAGAACGACTACTCAACGGCAGTTCTTTTGGATACTCCCGCCGTTGGTGGGAGTTTATTGCTTCCGCAGATAAATGATAATTTACAGCAACAAATCAAGCTGTTATATGATTATTGGTTCTCACAATTTGACTTCCCAAACGCCGAAGGATTGCCGTATAAATCGTCGGGTGGAGAAATGGAATACTCGGACCGACTTAAACGCTACATTCCACTCGGCTGGACGGTAGAATCAGTAATTGACAACTCCATTTCAACCCCTATAAAGCCGGGGGTCGAGGTGTTTGATGAAAAAACATACCTTGCAACTGCTGATGTAAACGGAACGATCATTTCCTCCGGCTCTACCATCAGCTACGAGAATCGTGAAGGCAGAGCTAATATGCAGCCTGCCGTCTCGTCTGTTTGGTTCGCCAAGATGAAGAACAGCATCAAGCACCTGTATCTAAATAAGCAAATGCAACCCATTATAGATAGCACCATTCTTTCAACTGGATTCTGTGGTTTACAGTGCTTAGAGCAGAGCTTCGAGTATATGGCTGCTTTCATAGAGCATTCTTATTTTGAATCCGTGAAGGATGTATTGGCGCACGGAGCAACGCAGGAATCTGTCAACAACGATGATCTACTTGGTCTTGTGATAGTTGTCCCGAAAAAAGAGATTCTTGATCTTTTCCATCGCAGAACAGCGCCAATGTATGCCCAAATCAGTAAAAATATTTGTGAAAATCAGCAACTAACCAAGCTAAGAGACTGGCTCCTGCCGATGCTGATGAATGGGCAAGCCATAGTTGGAGACTAGGCAGCTAAATTATCATTTATCGCAGAGTTTACATTGATTTTTCTCTCCAATGCATACAATAGTTGTCCTATCCGCACCTGTTCATCAAACTCAGGAACAAAAACAGTAACATCATACACATCATCAGGCGAGATGTTCCTTTGTTTTGTTCCACTTGCCCTGTGTTCTAATTGGGTTCTCACAATCTCAGTTGAAAGCAAATAATGTAAATACTTCTTGTCTGCTTTGCCCTCGATTGGTATGACTTTTCCAACACGCTGATTAAGAACGAATTGAATCCCGTCTACTGTTGGAACAAAAGCTGAATTGCCAAACAGACCGATGACCTGTTCAGTTAATGGCATGATAAGGTCGCCTTCATAAAGCATAAATTCTTTAGGAAATTCAGCACCGTAAAAAGTAGTCTTTTCCCGATCAAATTTGAAATTATTAGATCCCGAAATGTTCGCCAGTGTAACTAAGGCGTAGGGACTATTCGGCACATAGTTTTCGCTTTTGAAGGCATACCCATGCTTAACCTTTAGGAGCTCTCCCAGTTTGAATCTATTCATACTTCACCTTCTTTAGCTGCTCCATAATTTCAGCTTGCAGGCTATTACCCTCTGAAAAGAAACTCTGAAGTCTATCTGTCAGTTCTGCCATCTTAGCTTCAAATTCTTCTTGCGTAAGCTCAACGTACTCGATCTTCACATCGAAATACTGCCCTGCAGCGAGGGAACATTTCTTTTCCTCAATATCTTCGTAACTGACGGCAACAGAAAAGTCATCAACAGCCTTTTTGTTGATGAAAGTATCAACTATCAGATCAATTTCATCACTTGTAAGCCGAACTTTTTTATTATTACCTTCCTGATATTCTTCTCCAAGTTTTGAAGCATCAATCAAGATTACCTTATCGGAGGACTTGGAGTTATCGAAGAACACAACCGATACATTTGTACCGGTGTTTGCAAAAACGTTAGAAGGCATACTTATAACTCCATACACCAGCCGTTCATTTACAATATGTTTGAGAAGCTTTCCCTCGACGCTACTCTTCGCTGTAAGGAATCCCGTCGGCAGAACGATTGCAGCTTTGCCATCAGGCTTGATTGAGTTAAGAACGTGCTGAAGGAAGCAAGTATAAATGGACATACTTTCTTTCTTTTTCTTCGGCACATTGGGAATCCCAGCCCAAAAGCGAGCGGGCATTGCTGCAAGCGTCTCTCGTGTTTCTGAGAAGTCTAGATTGAACGGCGGATTGCAAACAACATAATCAAACTGTCTAAGAGACTTTCCATCGTCGCTCATGTGGAATGGATCTGTAAGCGTATCGCCCTGGATAGCATGGTCAAGAGACGAGACAAGTCCGTTAAGTATAAGATTCAACTTGAGCATCTTATTACTTTTTTGAGAACGATCTTGGGCGAAGATGGTGCAGCGGTCTTCACCGACCTGATGACCAAGCGCCATTAGAAGGGTCCCGGTTCCTGCAGCAGGGTCGTAGCACTCAATGTTGTGGAGGTCTGATCTGTCACCAACGAGAAGGCGAGCCATGATAACAGCAATAGCGTGGGGGGTGTAATACTCAGCATAAACGCCACCGCCATTGGTGTTGTAATCTTTGATAACATACTCAAAGACGCCAGCAAAAAAGTCGTAGCTCTCAGCGAAGGCTTCCTCAAATGAGAAGTTTACGAGCTTATCTACTAACGCTCTTGCGAACGGCGCTCTTTGGGCGTCGTCGGTAACGTAGTTAGTCAGCTTTTCAAACAGGGGGATCTTTGTGTTCTTCGTGGTTTGTGTTGAGAAAATGTCGATGTTCTTATCGGCAATATCAACCATTGTGCTATCAAAGATTAGGTCAAAATCGCCCTTTGTCTGTTGATTCCAAAGGGTAGAAATCAGGTGTTCAGGGTACAACCTCAGCACATCAGGAGAGAGTGAATCGAGCAGATCAAGACGGTCATCCTCCGAAAGCTCGGAATAGGCAACTTCCCATTTCTCTGCAGAAGCAATGCGAGCATCCTTTTTCTTAATCTCATAGCCGAATTTGTCATTTAGGAACTTATAGAGGAAGATCTGAGTAATAACTTTATACTCATTTCCATCGTTCCCCATACCGTAGTTATGGCAGACGGCTTTAAGGTCGTCTATCAGTTGGTAGGTTTGAGTCTTAATATCCATTTCTGTTTCTCCTTATGCTGCGGGATAAGTTTCGCGGTACTGGTCAAGGTACTGTTTCGTTATCCTGCTTTGGATGAAAACACGATCTTCACGTCTGTTGTCAACGCCGAGACTTTTCATACCCTTAGCGATCTCCGTCATGACTGTTTGCTCGAAGTAAGCATCCTTTTTGAGAATATCGTTTCGATCATAGACCTTGCGATCTATATCGCCTTTAATAACCATAAGGGCGCTTACAATGCTTTCATCATATTCAGAGAGAATGATTGGTTTCCCTTCGCTCTTACGCTTCGTGTTTTCTTCTCTTATGCGCTTATGAACTCTTGCAAATTTAGCGTCTCCGTTATACCGACGCAAAAGAGCTGCGTTCTTCTTTTGAAGGTCTGCGAGCTTCTGGAGTATCTCATCCATAGAGCGGGAGTACGCATTAAACTCATCCATATTCTGAGGCGTAAAGCCGTGTTCATGGAAACGTGCGTGGAATGCTTCTCTCAAAGTGATATACTCCGGGTCTTCGGGATCAATGTTTTCCGCAAATCTTCGCACCATCCTTTGTAGTTTTTCGTTCAGCTCAATGCCACCGGAAACCATCTTCAATTCTTCTTCGCCTATCTTACTAAAGTTGAAGGTGATGTCCTGCATAGCCTCGTTTACCATGATACGAGTTGCATCATCCTCGGCAAACGCCTCTCGCTGGTTTATGATGTTAATATGGCGCTGTACCTCGGAAAGAATGTCTTTGAGTCGAGAGATTTCAAAGTTTGCGAAAGCTGCTTTGAGGTCTTCATCCCCGAACGTTCTTACGATGTTGCAACAGTCTCTAACCTCGACTAACGCCTTTTTCAAATCAAGCAAGATTTCCTTATCTTCTATGGTTGAAATCTCTGTGCTGAATTCTTCTGCGTTGTCAAGTGGATAGTCGAACAAGACCTGACGAGCCCGCTGCATTCGCTGAATAAGCTCTTCAGGATTTTCCATAACCTGTGCGAGAATATCGACTTCGTTTCCTTCACCGACTTCATTCGGATCATTAAACTTATTCAACTCTGCGAGGTATGCAGCGTTGGTTTCGTCAAAGTTCTTTTTGATGTCTGCAAAGTCAATGATATACCCGTAACGATTGCTGCCATACGGTCTATTAACACGGGTGATAGCTTGGAGCAAGTTGTGGTCTTTGAGCTTTCTGCCGAAGTAGAGCCGTTTGAGCCTCGGCGCATCAAATCCAGTCAGGAGCATATTGAAAACAATAAGAATGTCAACCTTGAAATTGTCTTTGAAATCAGTGATAACATTTCCTCGTGTTTCCTTATCGTCACTGTCATAAAGAATCAGACCGGCTTTGAAGTTGCTTTTGTTGGAAGCGTTTGTGTTTAGTTCTCGCTGAATCTCATCGAAGTATGCGAACAGCCTACGTGCCTGCTCACTGGTTTCACAAATGACCATACCACCCAGCGTATCATCACCACGGATAACACGGAACTGTTTTAGGTCTGTAATAATGTATCGCAACAACTCCTTGACATAGTTCGGATGTTCAATAATGTCTTCTTTTTTTACGTCCTTTTTCTGTACGAGATTTTCAAGAGAGTGATAGATTTCCTCCAGCTTCTCTTTGTACGAGGTTTCAATATCTTCTCGAATTATCTTCAGGGTATAGCCGTCCTGCACTGACTTGTCGTAGTAATAGGTATGAAGATAATTGCCAAAGACACGCCACGATTCCCGCTCACTTTTTAGGAGTGGGGTTCCTGTCAAAGCAATTTTGATAGAGTTCGGATCTGCATCGAACAAATTAGATAGGAAGGAGCCCTCCGGCTTGTATCCACGGTGAGCCTCATCAATGATAAAGACCCTCTGAAGGTTTGTGGCATAAGCAGGCAGAACGACTTTATCCTGCCTTTCCTCAAATCTCTGAATATTGACAACGGTTATCTCGGGCTCGCCAGTCGTTCCCTCCTGAGATTGATTGGTCTTGAACTGCTCCATCAGCTCAGAGCGAGAATTTGCTGTTTTAACAACTAATCCTCTGGCTTCAAATTCTTCCTTGGCCTGCTTCATAAGGTCAAGACGGTCTACAATGAAGTAATACTTCGTAACCTTGTTGACGCTTGCGAAATAATCTGTAAGGACATAGGAAAGATGGTACGAAAGAGCAGTTTTACCGCTTCCTTGGGTATGCCAAATGATCCCAGAGGTTACCCCCTCTGCGATTTTCTGCCGCACAACCATCGCAGCGAAAAACTGCTGATAGCGCATAATGTGCTTTTGGTCTATCTGCTCGATGGTCCCATCTTCACGTTCTTTTGTCTTGTGATAATATGTAATGCCGTATTTTAGAAGGAACAAAAGGCGTTCCGGGCTGCACATAGATGTTATTACCCGGTTTGTAGGAGTTGTGGTTTGAAGATTAGTCTGATACTCAGGACTCGTATGTATAACTTGATTGTTGAAATCAGAAAGGATTTTCTTTTCGACCCCTGCGTCTATATCTTTATACGGGTACTCTTTGTTGTATGGAGCAACACTTTGATTGAGCGGGTTCTCTTCTCGGAAACAGTTGAAAGGAGCGGTCTTCTTCGAGCCAGTGCAATAAAAAACGCCCTGAATCGGTACGATGCCTCCCAGGGCGTCGTACTCCATGTTATTGGAGAAAAGCATAAGCTGAGTGATGTTTATAAATCTACGAAATTTCTTGTTGGGGAATCGCTGCTTGTTCATCCGCTCAGCTTCGGCAACCATACCTCCAATATTATTTGGTTTCTTAACCTCGATGAAAACGAGAGGAAGGCCATTGATAAAAAGGGTAATGTCAGGTCTAAACTCATCTTCGTCTCTTTTGCAGGTGAACTCGGCCGTACAGTGATATGTATTGTTCGAGGGATGTTCAAAGTCAATCAAACGAACGGGTGAAACAGCTTTTAATCTCTTATAGAAGCTTTCGCCAATATCGTCATTATCCAGTTCCTGCCGGATGGTTCTGAGCATAGTTTCAGCGTCACCGGCACGATCTGGGTTCAGTTTTGCAAATTGCTCCTTAAAGACATTGATCAGAATGTTAGTGTCAGGGTCATATATAGATCCCGCCATATCTTCGGTTATCTTTCCGAAGTACGAATATCCAATTCGAGTCAAATGAACAAGGGCCGGCATCTGGACTCTTGTTGCCTCATTGAATAGGCTTCTATTTTTTGATTTAGCCATAAAATGCCTCCATTTATTGTTCAACATCTGAGCTTCAATAGTGAATATCAAGAATTAGTCTTCTTCGATAACTTCCATAAGGTCACCAATATCACAGTGGAAGACCTTACATAGATTCATCATAACTTCCATGCTGACCGGAAGATCACGATTCAACTTGGTCATAGCATAGGAACTAATCTCAGCTGCTTTCGCAAGCTCGCTCTTTTTCATCTTATTGTCTTTCATTAGACGCCACAGCTTATCGTAACGAACCTTCATATGATACCTCCATACAGCATGGATTAGAACCACCGACTCGTGGTTACAATAACACACAATATATTATACCACACTCAAACTCTTTTTTCAATGGATTTGGCTGATATTCGCATTATGCAAAGAAAAGGTGCGGCAAAATGGTCGCACCTTTTCTCGTTAATGGTGTAGTTGCATGTGAGAAGGGTTTATGAGCCTATATTGCAATAGCTATTTAGCAATGTTGATTATTGTTAGCCCATGTTCAGAGGCATAATTGACAGTATAAAATGTGCCGCCTGTTTCTTCGGTAAGAAAACAAATACATCTGCTGCTATTATCTACAAGGTGACGGTTGCGTTTGTGCATACACCCATTATAGTAATCTTGTGATGTATATACTACTTTGTCGGCAGCCATCATTATTCGGTTGTATTCTTCAATATCTTCTTGCTTCCAGCCCCTGGTTTGCGCTCTACAGGGCAGGACAAGAATAAGCTTAATTTGGGGATAGTCTTTTTTCAGGTCCAATACTGTCTGCGCAGCAAGAGTATCAAATCCCAAGGCTCCGCCAGCACCGAAATACAGATAGCCGTCCTTAATACTTGCAATAACAGCATCCCTCAGCCGTTGGGTCACGCTCTCCAGTTGATCCAACGGTATTTTTCTATGACCGGTAAAGCAACAAGTTTGATTTATCATCGTTCAGCCCTCAACCAGTGCTTAAAGGCACTACTTTCCGCAATTATAATACTTATAGTATACACCGCAGAGCAAACAATATCAATGGTCTGTGGAAAAACAGTTCCAATATTTATAGACTATATTCAGAACACAATGAGGTGCCTAAAATGAGTGAGATAGCAAAGACAGTTGGTCAACGAATAAGAAGTTACAGACTTCAGTTAGGATTCAGCCAGGAAAAGGTGGCTGAGCTTTCCGGTTGCCATCCAACGTATATAGGACAGGTCGAGCGCGGTGAGAAAAATGCGACTCTTGAGAGCATCGAGAAGATTGCTGCAGCAATAGATGTTCCTCTCTCAAAGCTCTTCGATAAGATTGGATGCGCACCGGATGACGGCACAGATATCCCCGCAAAATGCTATGAGCTTCTACTGACAAAGAGCAAATCAGAACAAGAGCAAATCTACCGAATAGTTCTCGAATTAGATAAATACAAGGACATTCATATGTAAGTGCCACCCATTCGGGTGGCACTTGATGTTAATAGGCAGGAATCCCGTAGCCCAGAATTTCATAGTAGCCTACAGCATAATGGTTTTCGCGGCAGCTATCGCCAGAGTTTCCTTCGACCGTGTAGACAATGCCGTCCTCAACCCGTTCAACGATGCCGGTATGATCGGATTCGCCGTCTTGCGGGCCGGAGCTGCCCTTGTTATCCCAATCGAAGAAGATAATCATACCTGGTGCCGGTTCGATATCGTTATCTGCCCACTGGCCTCGATCCTTGAACCAGTTGACGCCGTTGACACAGCCTGCGTACTTCGGAATAACGCCGGTTTCGATATAACCGCACTGATCAGCGCACCACGATACAAAGCAGGCGCACCACTCAACGCGAGAGCCGAACCCGTACCAGCTCCAGTAGGGCTCGCCGCCCACATTGCCAAGCTGAGACAGCGCAACTGCAACAATCTGATCGTCCGCTCCGTAGATGCCGTAGAGAACAGAAGCCCACATACTGCTGTCCTGTGCGAGCAGCTCTGCAACCTGGGCTTTCTGATCCTCGGTGAAGCCGTACTGAGCCATCATTTCTTCTACGGTTTTATGACTCACAGTGATATACAGATATACCGTTGTTTCCTCGACTTCCTCTTCTACGATGTTGCCTTCTCCATCATCTGTTTCAACTATGACCGTTTCCGTCTTTTCCTCGGTTTCATAGGAAATCTCATTCATTTCCCAGAAGATATCCTTCAGAAGCTGTTTCTTCTCGTCGGTCATAGACGCCACTTCCTGCGGGTTATCCGGGTCATTGGTGGTCTTTACAGCGTAGATGGAAAGGACCTCTGGCCAGACTGCACGGGAGCCTGACATTTCAAGTTCGTCGTAGGTGTTGGAGTTCTTGATATCGTCAAGCTTGTTCTGATAGTCCAGGTTGATTTCCTGGACAACCTGCTGCATGGTCTGTGTGGAACCGGTATCCTCAGAAGAGAAGAAGATCCCGAAACAGGACGCTACGATAAGGCCGATCAAGCAGATGACGATAATCACAACGACTGCCACCCAGCCTCCGGCGGCAATGGCGGCAATCAGCTCCTTGATCGCAGCAGCAATCGCTTTGATCGCGGCGGCGATTGCTTTCGCTGCCGCTACTGCCGCTTTGTATGCCGCAATCGCAGCCTGCCTTGCCATCTCAGCAGCCTTCTGTGCGGCCTTAGCGGTCGCCTGGGCTGCTTTCTGCGTTGCCTTGGCCGTTTTCTCAGCCGTTTTTATTGCCGCTTTGGAAGTCTTCTCCGCTGTCTTAATTGCCTTTTCGGAAGACTTAACCGTGCCTTTTGCACCGGTCTTCACAGTCTTCTTTCCAGCAGAACGGGCGGACTGCTTAATCGTGTGTTCTGTCCGCTCCGCTGTCTTGATGGTCTGGTTTCGCTTTCCGCGAACAGCGTTCTTCCGGACTTCACCACTTGTGGATGCAGTTTCTCTTACGGTGTTCTGCTGGTAGACATTCTTCTTCTGCTGAACACTGTTTTGCTTCTGAGAGACAGCTTGCCGTTTCGATGCAGACTCGCTCCGCGTCTGCGAAGGGCCTTGCGGCTCTGAGGCTCGTGTGGCAGATTGATGTGAATGAGATTCCTGAGAAGAAGTTCTCTCAGATCGGGCCTGTTCCTCCCTGCGGAAGCGCTCTTCGTAGCGGTTGACCCGTACCTCATTCTTTTCGATCCGCTTTTCCTCACGATGTTTCCGATATGCTTCTTTGCCTTTGTTGACAGCCTTTTTCGTCTCGGCTGACACATCATGACCGACACGATCTGCAACATCTTCCGCAGCATAGCGGATCTTATCCTCCGCATATTCAGACGGCGTGCCCTGGCCATCGTCCATCAGATTTTCAAACTGATCCTTTGATCTGACCAGCGCCGTCTTCATACGCTCGGAGGCAACAGCCGCTTTGTCAATGACCTTGATATCCTTCACGCTTTCTCTCGTCTTAATCCTGCTCATAGCTATCGCCTCCTTCCTCAAAGAACAGGATTAAACCTTCTTGGCAACTACCACGAAACGCCCGTTGGTGTAGGTGTATTCACAGGTGGAAAGCGTGATAAGGTGATCTCCGTACTCGGCGTCCACGCCGGTGTCATAGAGCTGGCGAAGATGAACACTGTTTATGAAGTTCTTGAAGTGTTCCTCATCCATATCTGTGAACTGATTGTACCGGAAGGTGTCGTTGTTCGTATCAAAGCGGAAGACCGCCACGATCTGATACTCTCCGAAGCCGAACAGGGTATCAAACTTAATGATCTGATGCTCGTCATAGAAGTCCTTGCTGGCATAATTGCAAAGGTCGTGGAACATCGTTTCGTTCTTCATGTGATGCCCGTAGATGACGTAGTTGTTGCTCTCTCCTATCACGCAGTCCTCGTCAATATACGGAACGCCGTAATCGCTGTACTCCTTCTCAAAGCTGTGCTTCAAATAGTAGTTAGGATTGTTCGGTGTCCACATGACCGGATAGTTGATGTTCGTGCCGTCGATGGAGATCCAGCCCACAAAATCGCTGTTCTGATCGAAAAGGGCTCTGTACTTCTCCATTGCCAGCTCTGCTTCTCGTGCAGCCAGTTCTTCCCCAGAGAGTGTCTCACTTACAGGCTCGTCTTCACCCGGCGCGGGGGCAGGCTCTTTGTCGAGTTCACTCTTGTCCACATCAGCAATCATATTGGACAAGTCCTCAAACTGCTGTGCGCTGTTCTTTTGGTCCTGATACTGGTGGTGAAACACGACACCAGAGAATACCGCCATCCCGCACAGGACTACAATAGCGGCGATACCGATGATCTTTTTGATTTTCATTTCAAATTACCTCCATAAAAGATTGAGGACAGGGTTAATCCTGTCCTCTTGCAAATTCGCCCTCGCCGGGGCGCGTGGTCATAAGCTGATAGAGCTTCGTATCATGTGGGAACTGATTGATGAACGGAACGAGCGCTGAACCGTACTTAATCAGACCGCAGCCTGCGTCAGCGTTGGTGATATAGCTCATCTGCTCATTGGAAATGTTGAGAAGCCTTGCGAGCTTCTCACGGTCGGACGCCGCCTGGTTCAGCATGATAACAAACTCAGAGTTTGAGAGCATCGTGCTGGCCTGAACGGAGTCAAGCAGGTACTCCACGTTCTGCGTAATCGCAGTCGGATAAGCATTACGCTTACGGAACTGACGCCATGCGGAGTTGAAGAACTGAGCCGAGAACTCATTTTCAAACACTACATGGAACTCGTCGATAAAGACATGGGTGCGCTTGCCCTTCTTCCAGTTCAGCGTCACGCGGTTCAGCATGGTATCGGTGATAACCAGCAGGCCTGTAGGTTTGAGCTGAGAGCCAAGGCCGTGAATGTCGAACACCACAATGCGCTTGTCCAGATCGACATTGCTCTGCTTGCCGAAGATGTCCAGTGATCCAGTGGTATAAAGTTCAAGAGACAAAGCGATCTGCTTTGCCTCCGGTTCAGGCTGCTCCAGGAGCATATCACGCAGCGTACAGAGCGTCGGAACGGTCCCGTCCTCTGCAGCATTGCGATAGACATTGGTAATGCAGCGGTCAATGATGGACTTGTGCTGAGGGCCGACGCCCTTCTTGTCGATCTGCTCTATCAACGACATGATGAACTCAGACTTCACCACGATGGGGTTGTTCTCACCGTAGCCGTCAACCATATACATGGCATTTAGCCTGTCTCTCCCTCCGGCAGAGACCCTGATAACTGAGCCGAGATTGCCCATAGCCTCCACCAGCGGCGCATACTCACCTTCGGGGTCGCAGATGAGGATATCGTCATCGGTGTTCAGCATGAGGAAGGTAATCAGCTCCTTGGCAGAGAAGCTCTTGCCGGAACCGGGAACGCCCAGCAGAAACGCCGACTGGTTCAGGAGGTTTGCCTTGTTGCACATGATAAGGTTGTGGGAGATCGCGTTCTCACCGAAATAGATACCGCCTTGATCCATGATTTCCTGCACCTTGAACGGCATCAGGACCGCGAGGCTCTCGGTGGTAAGCGTTCTGAAGGTGTTAATCTTCCTGACGCCAATCGGAAGGACTGTGTTCAGTCCATCAGTCTGCTGGAACTTCAGCGTGGCCATCTGGCACATGTGCTTTCTCGCAGTAGAGAGGATTGTCTCGGTATCCAGATCGAGCTGCTCCTTGGTATCTGCTGTGATAACCATCGTCACAACGGCAAACATCATGCGCTGGTCTCTGGTCGTCAGATCATCCAGAAACTCCTTGGACTCCTTGCGCTGGAGCTCCATATCATAGGGAACGACGGCGCTGAAATTGTTATTCTGATTCTGCTTGCGCTGCCAGTTGGTGATGTTGGTTTCAACGCCCAACAGCCTGTTCTCGACCTCGCGTACCGCTTCATCCGTAGGGATAGGGATCACGTCGATGGACAACATCAGATTACGATTCAGCTCGGTAAGCTCGGAGAGCATACTGTCCTTGATATAGCTCGCGTAGTCTTTGAGGAACAGAACTCTTGCGAACTTTTCTCCGAGCTTGATGTGGTCTGCGCTCCGCTCCACGCTATCTGGGCAGATATAGTCTCGGAAGTCGTGACCCATCCGCGCCTTCTTATTGATGTTCATCTCGAAGGCAGTCTCATCGCCAGGACGGTAGAAGTCGTGAAGGATACGCAGTCTCTGTACTGCATTGAGTGCAACGCACTTAGAACCGAGCCCCGTGAAATGGGTCGTCAGATCCGCACCGACTCTGGCAAAATATGCTCGCGCTTCCTCAATGTCCTTCTTGCTCACGGAGATGGTCACATACTTTTCCTGCGTGATGCCGTTGGCTCCGGTGGCCTTATCCAGGAGCATATTGTTGTACTCCATGCGGTAACCGTCCAGTCCGTCACGCTTCATCGGCATGAGAATGGAGTCCTCAAAATCCGCCTTGTTCAGTCTGTGGTTGTTGATCGTGATCTTCGTGGTTGCACCGCTATCCAGACTATTCAGAAGCTCAGAGTAGGTCAGGAACATGCTTTCCTTATCCTCTCGACTTGCCACCATATAGTTGATGTCGCTGAACCTGTAGGTCTTGGAAAACTTGTTTCCGACCTTAAAGATACCATCAGGCCAAATGCACTTGATGGGGATCAAATCCTGCACCTTCTTCGGCACCACGAACTTCTCTTTATCCTGAGACAGGATTGTTTTGATGCTTTTAATCATTGTCTTTGTAGACCTCCTTTTCCTTGGCGTCGATGGTGTCCTTCAACGCCTCGTAGTAGATATTCACCGGCTCGAACTTGATCTGCTTCGGCTCAATCATTTCTGACCGCAGCCACGCCCATACAAATTGCTCCGCCGTCATCCCGTTATAGGAGATAAATCCCATCGCAGCGAAAGGAGCCGCACCGAGGATGCACATCCAGGAAACGGTTTCCGTTCCGACATGGGGCTTGAGCGCAAAGTACAGGACAATAGCAACACCAACAGCCAGCAAAGAAAAAACGAACTGTCTAAAGGACAGTCCGAAGAACATTGACTCGGTATAGTTCCGAATCTCTCTATTGATTTTTACTTCCATTTTCTTTCCTTTCCCGACGGGCAGCTTCCTGAAGCTCCGCCTTGCAGACACACTCATCTGCAAGGCAGTTTACTTCACGGTTCTTCCTGCCGCCGTAATAGAGACAATACTTGCAATCGCAATCCGCTACGGCATAGCCGCGCCACTTATTCATGATTCTCTTTGCCATGACGCACCTCAGATTCCCATCATTTCTTTGACAAGGCGATCCGCCATCTTCACAGCACCGACGAGGATCAGCATATTAAAGATCAACTCACCGATATAGCTCCAGACCATAGACGCTGCTGTCGCGCTTGTGTCCACGACAGGTGGGCTCGACGCGAAGACAGAGAAGATGATGCAGGCAAGAACGATAATTGCTCCCTCCATACACACGGAGGCATAGCTCTTCAGGAAGCTCTTGCCGATATTCTGCGTTGGCTCACCGGCAAAGGTGGAAAGCGGAACCGGTGCGATTGCCGTGTACATATACATTTTGAAGAACCGTCCGTAGACGCTTAGGATCATTACGAATGAGAGCACCCACACGAACAGTCCGCCGATGAGCGTAACCGCCCATAGTGGAATGGACTCAAAGAAGCCACAGTCCTCAACCGCCGTGACAATTTCTTGCGGCAGAATGGTCGCCTGCGGCGTACCGAACCCGGCAGAGTTCATGATCGTGCTTACCACGCCTTGGATGATTTCAAGAATTGCAAGCATGAGTTCCATTCCATACGAGATCAGTCCTTTTGCGATTGCAAATCGGACAAACAGTTTTACAGCGTGTTCAGGCTTTTTCAGGTCAGCAAACGATCCACACGTCTTTACAACGCCCACCACAAAGAAAAGCACCAGTAGCGCGTAGCCGATGGCTTGCAAAGCTCCGTGGATACTTGTAATGACTGACCAAATAGAGCCACCTTTGAATGTCTGCGGTGACTGTGTGATCAGTTGCCAGATCTCAGACAACTTATCGTTCCATACCTCAAGGGCATTTTCGAGATTCTGTACAATCCAGTTATCCGACATTCGTTACACCTCCAATCCGGGGCGGTCATTGCTGACCGCCCCTTTTTCGGGAAACCGGATCAGCCCACGATCAGGTTGAGGATTTCCTTTGCGAAGGTGATGATGACGCCGCCAGCCAGAGTCAGGAAGCCGTTGGAACGCTGGCTCGGATCGTGGCTCTGGAAGCTGAGACCGACCTGCACGATACCCCAACCGAGAAGGATGAGGCCGACCGCACGGATCAGGCCGAAGATAAAATCGGACAGGTTGTTGACGACCGTAATCGGGTCACCGGCTGCGAAGGCAGTAACGCTCATGCCCATAATCAGGGCAAGGGATAGGACCGCTGCAGCATAGAAGCGGAAGCCCTTCTTGACCTTGCCGGGAATCTCCGGCTTCTGAGTGTTGTTCTTACGATTGATGTTTTTCATGTTCTTCTTTCTCCTTTTTATCAAATATTTCTTGGAGCTCTTCTTCTGAGAGCAGTTCAAAATCGTGTAGTTCCGGCTTAATCTCCTGCGCCTGCTTGACAACATTCTTGTCAAACACGAAAGACATAGCCGCAATGCTTCTGGTGTCTTCACCATGCGTAAACGCCGGTGCTCCGCCATCGGTGGTTTCCCGCACATTGGGATGACGAAGAATGTCATACTTGAAATCCTGTACGGGACGCTCACCGCGTATAAAAAGAAGCGCGTACTGATTGTCCAGCATACGCACTTCGTCAGGTGTCATAAGCTCACGCCCTGTGAGCTGGTAGTTTGTAGAGTAGCTTCCGTTTCTCCCGCGAGATCGACCGTAAGTGTTCGTGTCGATGGTCTCCTTGCCAAGCAGCTTTGAGACATACTCATGGGTGGACTGCTCATTACCGCCGAGGTAGAGAAACTCGTCGCAGTTGCCGACGATGCTTTCCCATTGCTTCTCGAACAGGGCCTTGAGCTGCGCCAGATTCTGAATGATGATTGAAACTGAAATCTCCCGCGAACGCATGGTGGACAGCAGTTTGTCGAACTCATCGGGTAGGGCGACATTGGCAAACTCGTCCATGACAAAATGGACATGAACGGGAAGCCTGCCGCCGTGAACAGAATCGGCTTGATAGTAGAGCTGTTGGAATAGCTGCGTGTACAGCATACCGACGATAAAATTGAAGGAAGAATCGTTATCCGGGATTACAGCAAACACCGCTGTTTTCCTTTCTCCGATCTCGCCCAAATCCATTTCATCGGTCTGCGTAATGCCTGCAAGCGAATCCAGGTTGAACTTCTCCAGTCTGGACACCAAGGAGATCTGGATCGACTTCAATGTCTTTGCGCTGCCGGAGTGGTACGCCCGATAGTATTTGAGCGCAATGTGCTCCGGATTCTTCGCTTCCAACCGTTCAAAGAGTTCGTCAAGGACTGAAAGATAGTCCTCGTTGTTCTCTTTCACATCGCCCGCTCTGATCATTTCCATCACCATCGGAAAGTTCTGTTCATCAGGTGGAGCCTCGTAGTGAAGGTAACAAACGAGAGCTTTCAAGAGCATAGCCGCAGTCTGATCCCAGAAGGGGTCCTGCGTTTGGCTGCCCTTTGGCGTTGTGTTCTTAAACAGATTGGTTGTGAGACGCTGAATATCGTCGTCGCTTTGCAGATAAACAAAGGGGTTGTAGCAGTGGCTCTTTTCCATATTGATAAGGTCAAGAACCTTGATGTCGTATCCGTGCTCTTTCAGGAGGTGCCCGGTGTCCCGGAGCAACTCTCCCTTCGGGTCAAGCACTACGAAGCTCGTATTTGCGTTCATGATGTTCGGCTTGGCGAAAAATCTCGTCTTACCGGCACCGGAACCACCGCATACCAGTACATTCAGGTTTCTTCTGTGCTTTCGACCGTCAAGCCCGATTGCGACATTCTGCGTGAGAATCTTGTTCTCTGTCTTATCCTTGTTGGCATATTTCTTGTTGACCGAGCCAGCCGTGCCCCATTTGGCTGAGCCATGTTCTTCTCGTCGCCTGTAATTGTGCTCTGAGGAAAGATAGACGCCGATAGCAATCCCATAGGCCAGAAGCAAAACGAGGACAGCTTTTACACTGTCCTCGCAAAGCTCTATTTTGAATGGGTTTTGCATAATCGTTCCGAACTGCTGCACCAGCCCGATCAGACCATCCTCCAGGCAGGGAGCAATCAACAGGCCAAGCCATACAACAGGGATTATGCCAAGGAAATAGAGGATCACATTCTGTTTGGAAAGCTTATCTTTCCTCACGTTCAGCTCTCCGCTTCTCCTTTTTCGTTGGGGCATCAATGACCTTCAGAATCAGATCGTTGATATCTTCCGTAGGCTTATCGTCCTTCAGAAGGTCGTTCCGGAAATCCATCAGGCCGCTTACCATAAGACGCTGCTCGAATTCGTCCAGCGTCAGGACCTTTTTCTCCTCTGCCATGTCGCCATCTCCTTATCTCGCCTCGTCTCTGCGTTCAACCGGCTGGCGATTCTTGTCCAGAACCTTTGCCATATCCGCAGAGATCACGTTGGCAACGTCACGGATTTTGGAAAGCTCGGTCCTCACGGAACGCGCATCCATCGTGGACATGTTCTCCGGCAGACGGTCAAATCGGAACATATCCTTCGGGAGGTTATTGCGACTGCACAGCACATAGGAGGCGCAGTAGGCAACGAAGGCGTTGTCGCTGCGCTTATAATCGCCCTTGTCCAGATGAGCATGAGCAAGCTCCTGGGAAAGGCCACGGAACAGATCCGGTGCCTCCAGCCCACCGCGAACAAAGATCATCTTATCCTGCGGGCGATAGACCGCATTGATGCCCTCCGGCATTTCCTGGCTGATCTTGATCGGGCAGGGAGCGTTGTGAATAAGCGCCTTGAGCAGAAGGCGGTCGTCACGTCTCACATTCCCGCGATCCTTGGGCTTGGCGTTGGTCTGGCTGATATCGAACACCTTTTTGGAGTTGTAGCTCACGCCGACCGAACCGTCCTCCTTGGTGAACTCCTCACCGGGTTCCAGAAGGACAATTCCGACTTCGCCCTTCTTGATATACACGCCGTTCTCTCTCCAGCTTTTGGAGTCAGCAAGCTGGGTTGCCTCCGGCCTCTGCGCCGTGATGAGAAGGGCGTTGCCGACCGAGTAGCGGTCAAAGTGCGCCTGGACATCCAGATAAGACTGGAACAGAGCCCCGTCGTTGGCCATGTGCTCGGCGGTCGTGTCGATCAGAGCAAAAGCATCTTCACGCTCCTGCTTCTTCTGTGCTGCCCATTCCTCCTTATCGAAAGAGGAATAGCTCTTTTCGTCCGTCTCCACGGACTGACTTGCATTGAAAATGTCATCATAGTTTGCCATGATTTATCTCTCCTTTTCCTTTTTCTTCTTGGGCACCTCGATGTGCTCCGGCCCTTTCGTAGGGGCGTCTTTCGTTCTCTGCGCGGAATCCGACCTCTGTCTCTGTTCCTCCCGGATCTCCTTCATCGTCTCTCGCACAGACTTCCGACTCCGTTCCGGTGAATCAGAGATACCCCTGTCGGTTTTCTCGCGCGGCCTTGAGGTAGGCTCGGACTGACGGGACTTCGCATTCCGGCCTTCTGTGGGGTTTTGCGTCTGAGCCTCCTCCTTGTTTGGCTGTTTTGCAAGCATGGCGTCAACGAAAGCTTCATCCTTATCCTTCTCCGTAGTATGACGGTCAGGTTCCGGACGGTCGCTGTTCTTTTCCTCGTTTGCCTTGACGATTTCACCCCTTGCGGTAGCCAGATCGGTCGTGGCAATTCCGAAGCGTTCAAAGATGCGGTTGATTTTGCTTGCGTCTTCGGCACGGACGAACACGTCGGTATGGCCATCTGTGTCTGTCTTATCCTTGAGGACGCAGTACAAGACGCCGTACTTCTTGGCTTCCCGGCAGAACTTTTCCAGCTCATTGTCGCTCACGGAAAACACTTTGAGTTCTTTTCCGCTTCTGAGCATACTGGTAAGCCTCGTTTTGCCACGCGTCTTTTTCTGATCCTTCAGGACCGCATAGAGAAGAACAGCCAGCCGCTCCGCAGCTTTACCGCTGATTTTTGCGGCGACTTCAACCCCGTTCAGGGTCATTCTCACGACTTGTTCTGCCGCCTCTCCTGACGAGTAACTCATCTGTCGTTTTCTCCTTTCTTTCAGATTCCTGCTGCCGGATATCCTCAAGGTTCTCTTGAACCCTTGCAGACCGCTCGGCAATGGCGGTGCAAAGCTTGATTTCCTTGCGTATGGCACTCATTTCGCTGGTAATAACGTCAACCTGGCCTTTTATCTCCGCAGCGCCTTTCTCATCGTTCCGACGAGCACACTGCCTCTGTTTGTTCTTTAATCCCTTGCGTTCATTGTCCAGCGTCTTTATCAGAGCTTCCTTATCGGCTTTGTACGATAAAAGCTCCTCCGTAGTCGTGATACCTGTACGCCCAAGAAAATCAGCCTGAGCAATATACTGATCGAGCTTCGTCACATCTTCGCGCAAAAAAACCGACACCTTTTTGATAGATGCCGGCTTGTGAACGATGATATGAAGTTCGTAACAGTAGTAAAGATAGAGGGCATATAGCCCGGTTGCTTTTTGCGCCTTTTCCTTGTAGTGATAGTAAGGTGCTTTCTTGTCTTCCTTCACTTCCGGGAATGGCACCCTTTTTCGGATATTGTTCTGGATGCGCTGCTTGATGGATTCGAGCTCATAGAACTCTCCCAACTTATCCAGACGGAAGTGTTTCTTGCGACCATAAGGGATGACTATAGGATGCTGCCGCGGCGCGCCTGTTTCTGTCTTTGTCTCAATCTTATAGCCCATTTCCTCCATTACGTTGATGAAATCCCGCTCCGTTGTGGAGGCAAGAATTGCACGGTCAATATCCGCGCGGATCGTGTCACTTACTGTAGGCTTTCCATTCTTTTCAGCAGCCCACTCTCCGTAGTTCTTCTTTTTCCCTTCAGGATTCTCAATCACGGAGATCCGTGCTTCTCGGCACAGCCGATCTGATACTTCTCTCATGTGTCTGTAATCCTCCGGCGAATTGTAGAACTTCAGGCCGTCAACATCTGAAACAGAATTGATGACGAAATGATTGTGATAATGGCCCGTGTTACAGTGGGTCGCAATCACAACCTGGAACCGGTCTCCCCAAAGCTCCCTGGCAAGAGCCACGCCGATATTGTGTGCGGTATCCGCATCCACCTCATCAGCCTTGAAGGACTGGTATCCGTGGTAACAGACCCTGCCGTCTTCTTTACGGTACCGGTGCTTCACCTCCATGAACTCCTTTGCCGCATTTTCTTCGCTTGAAAGATTAAGGCAGGTCACAAGAGCTCTGGTCTCCGTCTTCATCTCATCGGCGGCGTATTCAATGACGCCCTCGATTTCATGAAGCTTCAAGAGGCTTTTCTTATCATGCGTCTTTTCGGGATTTCTGGCGTAGTTTATGACCTTATCTACTCTGCCTTTGATCGGCCAGATAGAAGTGACTGCCATTAACCCGCGCCGGAGGTATAAGCGTCGGAGACCAGTTTCGTCGCCGTTCTAAGTTCCTCCAGTCCTTTTCTGAATTGAGGCATATCCGGGACGTTTGTAGAATTGAACCTCTTCAACGTCTGATCCAGATTGTACCCGGCTTGACGCATGGCACGGATAAGATAAGGAACATCAGCAGGCGGCGCTTCCTTAACCTCTTTGTTTGCAACAGAATGCCGGATGAAGCCGCCGATAGACATTCCTGCTTTCTTTGCTTTCTTCGAGAGTGCAGACAGTTCATCCTTAGTGAAGCAGACTTCTACTCTGCAATTTCTCTTTCTCAATTTAACATCACCTTTCTTTCTGGGGTTTCAGGGGCATTGCCCCAGACAAGCTGAATCTGTACGGACAGATTCGTTGCTTGTTAAGACAGTGCCACTGATCCCATGGTTTAGATTACTTCGGCACTTCTAAGATAAGAAATGCCCTTCTTGGAATACTGGAAGGTAACTCTGACGCGGGTATTAAAAGGAATATCCGCAAGCCCCTTATAGTTGGAGTCCTGCCACGCAGAAGTGATGATCTTTCTCCCATCGTCAAAGTCCAGATAAACCAAGAGCTTACTGCTCTTGTCCCAGCGCTTGCAGACCATCTCGGCCTCAAAGGTCCCTTCAAAATCAGGGAAATTGTAGTCTCGACCGTCAAAGCCGGAGTCCAAAAACTCCTGCCAGGACAACGCTCTCTTTTCATTCGTCATTTCTTTTCACCTCTTCTCATGTTGGCTCCGATTCGGAGCCATGCTTTGTTTTTGACAGCAGAAAGTGGCTCCGATTCGGAGCCACTAAAAGCTTTCAAGGAAATCCATTATGCTGTTTTCCGTTTCGATTGTCTCGGGATCAGTTTTCACCGGCTCAAAGGAGAATGCCTTCAAAGATTTCTCCATCTCTTCAGAAACCACTTTCCGAAGAAGTCTCTCCGCATCTGACAGCTCACATGCTTTATTGATCGTCTCGATGATTTCCTTGCTTACAACATGATCTGATTTTCGATGCAGATATCTCCACGCCTTCAGATCATTGGGATCATCGAGGTTGAACCGAATGCTGAATCGCTTAAGGTTCATCAGGAACTACCTCGACGCATATTCAGTTCTGTCAGATACTCATAGCCTTTTGCCGTAGCGCAGATATCGTCGTTAATCGTGACACGCTCTTTATCGAAGGTGCCAAAATTTCGGATCAGGCAGCTTCCACCGCCGAGAACATAGAGCCTCATGAGCTCAGGGTTGTACTCATGCTCGCGGAGTCTTTGGAAGATTCCCTCCACATACTCTGTGGCTGTATCAGTGATTGTTTTCAGATACTTCTCGTTGATGTCCGCAGTTCCGAACCGAAACACGCGGTTGATGATCGCGTCATCGACAGTGGTATGGTGAACTCGCATTACATTCTCACGCGCAGCCAACAGGCATTGGTGGGTCCCGAACTTCTCCGTGAACATATTGCCAGGAACCGGCTTTTTGTCGTTGATGAACATGATGTTCATTGTGCCGTTGCCGATATCACAGAGCATGTTCACACCCTTGAAATCGGAGAGTCTGTCAGCCACTGCAGCAAAGCCCTGCGGGAACACATCGACGCCTACTACCTCAATAGAGTAATTGGTATTGCGGAACGAGAACTCAACTGACCGGTTCTGCAGGAGGTAGTCCTTGAAGTCATCACGCTGACCGCTTACCCATGTCAGGGGAAGCCCTGCGGCGATTCTGATCCTGCCGGAGGTAAGCTTTTTGATATTCATCTCCCTTGCTATCGCGGCAAGTGCCAGGACATAGTAGTCATTGTCCCTTGTCTTGTCTGCAAGGAACTCCTTATGGCCTTCTCCGATCAGATAGAAGCGATTCCCATACACCAGCATGTTATCCTTGAATACTGGCTCGGTGTCGTATGCTGCAACACTTGCCGGAAAGCAGCAGTTTGCGGTCTTGATATTACCGTAGCCGCTGTCAATCCCGATGATAAAGGTATCGTCGATGATTCTCATACCCTCACCTCCATCACCTCGAAAGATCCGGTTCCGGCTTATAGGGAACTGACATCAGCGTTTCATTCATGCGAATGAGCCTCTCAGGGTTTTCAAACTGCTTCATGAAACGGTCGATCTGCTCCTGATTCAGGGACCCGTAGTTGGCGCCACTGCAATCGCAGATAAAGAAGGGGCCGAAGATGACGTCGATCATTTCTTTCTCGTCGCTCTTCATATAGCACCTCTCGATCTTCCATCCGTCTTTGCCGCCCTTTTCGCTCTGCATATAGCCCTCCAGACGGATCATCGGATCGGAGCCGTCCAGTGCGCTGGCGTAGATGGAGTATCCGCCCATATTGGGCTGGAACGCCTTATTGTTGCTACTCACGGCGTAGGTTCGCGCAGCCTCCGGATATGGCTTTGTGAAACTGTCTTCGGTAAAGACGATATATCCCGTAAGATGCTCGCCTCCATTCCGTTCGGCCTCGCGGAACCTGCTCTTCAGTTCACCGTAGGACATTTCAATCTCCTGCGGCTCACTGTAAATAGCTCTGTTGGGCATCATGCCGTTGAACTTGCCTTCCTCATTGCAGATGATGGCGACGGCCTCCTCGTAGGGGCAGAACTGCTCGATATCGCCTTTGACGGTCTTCTGGAGATCGGCAAGCGTGTTGCTGATCTCGGCTACTCGTGCCACCTTGCCGGGTTCGCAGAGAACGACCTTGATCTTATCTTCCTTGTATTCCTCTGTCAGGTAGGGATCGAAGTCGATCTGCTTGAAACCGATAGAGTCGCAGAAGTGGAAGGTCGAATCGCCGTTCTCGTCCACGATTTCGACAACATCCGACACGGACAAAGACCGGCCCTTATAGCCCTCCGGGTGTTCAAGATTGAACTTGCGGTACACATCCTCAAGGTCGTTACAATCCACCTCGCCCTCGAACACTCGGTCATAAATGCGGCTGTCGATCTTGTCTGAACCCTGATACAGTTTGAGCAAGTCCAGCCCTTCAAAGGCGATACGATTATGGTCCCGACCCATGTTGATCTGATAAATCGTAATGTCCATTATCGTTCTATTTCCTCTCTTTCTCTCATTATTCCGACGCGGATTTTGAGTTCATCATTGACGTCTTTTCCGTGCGATGGAGGCTCGTCAAGCACCGTGTACTTCTCTTGGAGCCCGGATACGATTCCGGCAACAGCCCCGCGCCCTATGCCGTCGTTGTCAAGATGAAGATGGACAGTCTTTATGCTTGGGTAGTCCTTCAGAAAGCGCTCCAGTGCAACAGGCACAACTTTCTCCCGCTTCGTCTTATAGACACCATCCAAAGAAAGGAACGTTTCTTTCTTCCAGTCTCTTCCATTCAGAAGCAGCATCGTCGCGTAACTCATGGCGTCAATCGCAGACTCAAAGACATGAATGTGTTCGGGTGCCGGGTTCTCATTCATGGAAAAGGAGAAGTGTTTATTGCTCCCTGTCAGATCGCCCTTGTAAGGGCTTCTTGTAGCCCGAAGAGCTCCATACCTGGGAGTGCCTTCCTTGTCATAACCTACGAAAAGCGCATTGTGATACTCTGCCGTCTGATACAGAAGCTTTTTCTCAATGCAGTAGAGTGTCACAGCCGGATGGATACCTCTGTTGTACAGATACTTTTCTATTTGAGAAGTGTCTTTATCCAGTTTCGGCATCAGAAGATCGCGGTTGACTTTCTCCTTCTGGTGATAAGGAATCGGCTCTTTCACTGCGGCGTTTCCAAGAATGGTCTTCACAGCATCTATGAAGGAGTAGTCCTTGACTTTTATCAGATAATCAAGCGCGGATCTCCCTCCAATGTCATGCGAAAACCAGTACCATTTCCCGTTGCTGATTCTGAGCGACTCGTGTTCGCGTGTGCAGTAGGTGTTGCCAGATACACGAACAAGCTCCTGCGGCTCATAGTTGCGGAGATAGGTCATGAGATCCATCTCCCTTGCCTTTAGAATGTCATCTGCCGCAATATAGCCCATTGTGCATCACCTCGCTTCCTGCTGCTGACGCATAAAGTCTCTGCGGATGATCACGTTGGCGCGGCACTCAATGGTGTCACGGATGTTGTCCATGTGATCTGTTTCTCGCTTCTCAAAGTCCTTGAACACATCGGCAAGCGGGCTGCGCGACTGCAAAAGCGCCTTGCACTGCTTGTCAGACAGATCGTGGTACTCCAGAGCAAGGACGATATCTTCTCTCACCGTGAACTCATAGCAGTGATTGAGGATTTCATCAGGCGGCTGTGAAAGCAGCCATTCACGATACCGCTGCTGTTCAGCGAACATCTTCTCATACAGTGCGGTATTCAGCTCTTCATTGGTCATTTGCAAAACCTCCTTCATAAAGATTTAGCCGCCGATGTGGTAAGCATCGACGGCTATGTAAAGCGATAGCCGCAAGGTTTTATCCCTGCGGCTATCAAGGTATTATTTCATGATTTTCAGAAGCAACTCGTTTACATCCTCCATAGGCTTGCCCTGCGCGATCAGCTTGTTTCGGAACTCAAGCAGCGCATATTTGGCAAGCCGAAGCTGTTCGGAGTTGAGCTCTACGATTCGCTTTTCTGCTTTACGACGGAACATCTCAAGCACCTCCATCTCTTTTCTGACTTCATTGTAGCGAGAGACGTCCGACATTACAAATGTGCAAATTGTTTTTTATCGCTCCCTGTCATCGCTGGACCGGCTCGGTTCTTCCTCGGCTCGCTCACCGTCAACGATCTCATTTTCTCGCTTATCAAGGTTGAGCATTGCGTTGAGTTCATTGAGCCGCGCCGTCTTGGTCTTCAGCTCATCCTCTTGGGGGAACGGCTTTTGAACCTCAAGCTTTGCATTTTCGAGCTGGACCTTCGTGTTTTCGAGCTGCGCTTCACAGGCCGTCAGTTTTTCTTGGAAGCTGTTCAGGGCATTGTCCAGTCGCTGGATATTGCCGAAAATGTCGGTGCCCAGCGTTACCGTATGCCGCAGCTCATGCTTCAAAGTGATTTTGTACTCCCGGCTGAAGCTGTCAAAGAACAACTCCATATCAAAGCCGCGATATTCACCGATGTGGATCGGGTCCGGATTTGTCATGGACTTGCAGAGTCCAATGATGGCTTCACCGGCTGCTTTCTTGTCCGTTACCGTTCCTCCCGCCATTATCATAGGAGAGAACCCGTCCTCATTTGGAATTGTATTTTGAACAAGCTGTGTCATGTCAGCCTTATAGCCCTCAATCCGCTGCTCCAGCGATTTGATCTTCTGCGGAAACTCCTTGATGATCTGGTCTTCCAGCGCATAACGCTGACTCAGGTGGTTGGCCTTGAGAAGCTTCAAGCGGGAAACATCAATGTCCAGATCCATCTTTTCCTTAATGTGCGGATTACCGGCACACAAGGCTTTGATTTCAGCATAAGACAAAGCGGTTTCGTCAATATCCTCTGCGGAGCGAACAGGGCTCTTGGAGGTCATAATCTGGCCGATGAACTTCTGCTTGCCCTCCACAAGCTGATAGAGGTAGCTGTCGAAGGTGTTCTCGGTAACATAGGTGTAGATATCCACCTCCGGGTTCTCGTTGCCTTGCCGAATGATGCGGCCTTCCCGCTGCTGCAAATCAGACGGACGCCAGGGACAATCCAAATGATGGAGTGCCACCAGCTTAGTCTGAACATTCGTGCCTGCACCCATTTTCTGTGTGGAACCAAGGAGCACTCTGATCTGCCCTGACCGAACCTTGCCGAACAGCTCCTTCTTCTTAGCCTCAGTTTCTGCCGTGTGGATATAGGCGATCTCTTCAGCGGGGATTCCTTTCTCAATGAGCTTCTTGCGGAGGTCGTCATACACATTGAATTTGCCGTCGTTGTGCGGCGTGGACAGATCGCAGAAGACCATCTGCGTGGATCTGCTCTCTGCTGTGCGCTGCCAAATATCGAAGACATTATCGGCGCAGGCGGAGACTTTGCTGGTTTCACTATCTGGCAGCATATCGTTCATGAGCCTTTGGTCGAGCGCCAGCTTCCTGCCGTCGTTGGTAATCAGAAGCATATTATCGGTAGAGGAATCCACCATCTTGTTTCTGACACGCTCCGCGCGTTCGGAAAGCCCTTCTACCATCTTTTTCTGAGCCTCAGACGGTTTCAAAACAATATTGTGATAATGCGCCTCCGGCACAGGCAGATTCAGCATATCAGCAGTCTGAATGTCCGCCGTTTCCTTGAACATAGACATAAGTTCCGGGAGGTTGTAAAACTTAGCAAACCTTGTTTTTGCACGGTAGCCGGTGCCCTCCGGGGAGAGCTCGATAGCCGTGACTGTCTCGCCAAAGGTTGACGCCCATGCGTCGAAGTGGATCAGGTCATTTCTTTTGAGGGTGCTGTATTGGAGATATTTCTGCATGGTGTACATCTCGACCATGCTGTTGGAGATCGGTGTGCCTGTCGCAAACACAACGCCGCGGCCTCCGGTCAGCTCGTCCAGATACCGACACTTCATATACAAATCGCTTGACTTCATGGCTTCGGTCTGGCTGATACCGCCCACATTCCGCATTTTCGTGAACGCGGCGAGGTTCTTGTAGTAGTGTGCCTCGTCAATGAAAATACGGTCAACGCCGAGCTCTTCAAAGGTCACGACATCATCCTTCCTGGACTGGTCGTTCAACTTGTCGAGCCTCTGCTTGACCGTCTTCTTTGTGCGCTCCAACTGCTTGATAGAGAAGTTGTCGCCTCGATTTCTTTTGAGCTCAGCAATGCCTTCCAGCACCTCATCGAGCTGCTGCTCCAGAATAGCCCGCTGCCGCTCAATGGACATTGGGATTTTCTCGAACTGACTGTGCCCGATAATCACCGCGTCATAGTCGCCGGTTGCGATTCTGCCGCAGAACTTCTTTCTGTTTTTGGTCTCGAAGTCTTTCTTCGTTGCCACGAGGATGTTCGCAGAGGGATAGAGTTGCAGATACTCGCTTGCCCACTGTTCCGTCAAATGATTGGGAACGACAAACAGGCTCTTTTGGCAGAGCCCCAGCCGCTTACTCTCCTGCGCTGCCGCAACCATTTCAAAGGTCTTTCCAGCTCCTACAACGTGCGCCAGCAGTGTGTTGCCGCCGTAGAGGATATGAGCGATGGCGTTGACTTGGTGCGGTCTGAGCGTGATCTCGGGGTTGATACCCACAAAGCTCATGTGACTGCCGTCGTACTCACGCGGGCGTGTGCTGTTAAACTTCTCATTGTACAGCCGTGTCAGCTTTTCGCGCCGGTCCGGATCATTCCAAATCCAGTCGGCAAAAGCCTGCTTAATCAGTTCCTGCTTGCCCTGAGCGATTGCTGTTTCCTTCTTATTGAGCACAGCCGTTTTCTTGCCGTTCTCATCCTCGATATAATCGAAGATCCGCACGTCCTTCAGGTTCAGCGTCTCTTCCATGATCTTATAGCCGTTGATCCGGCTCGTACCATAGGTGTTGTACGCTTTGACATTCGTGCGGTCGTAAGATTTGCCTTCCACGTTCCATTCACCCGTGTACTGAGAAAAGTGAACGTGGATATTCCACTGGCAGTACCGCGGTGTGTTGAACAGTTCAAACATGAACTGCTCTGCAATCTCCGGAGGAAGCCAGGTCGCACCGAGTCTGACAGAGATCTCGCTTGCCGTCAGGTCAACGGGCTGTACAGCCTCCAGTGCTCGCACATTCTCGGAATAATCTTCCGGATAGAGCTCTGCGCTGCGCCGTGCCCATTCGAGTTTCTCGCGGACATTGCCGGAAAGGTATTCATCTGCTGGGAGATACTTCGGCCTGCCGTCATCGTCGCTCGTGTGCATAGGATTCAGGAAGATAACTCCCTTCAAGTCCTCAAACAGTTCCTGCTCACTCTTGCCGGTCAGCTCCATCATATAGGGCATGTCGATCTTAGCTTTTTCGGCAAGTGAAAGTGCATACGCTTCCGAAGCTGTATCCACAGAGAGGATCATAACCTTCTGCTTGATTGTCCGCTTAGAGAACATATCTGCCTTTCGGATGAAGTTGCCCTCATCGTCCAGCACCTCCAGAGAGGAAAGCAGGCAGTAGGAGCTGTCGGAGCTGAAGGCAGAATTGTTTGCCCTTGCGTTGATCAGCCCGTACTTTTTGCTGAAGTCATCGTAGAGTTCATTCAGTCTGGCCTGCTCCGCCTGAATTTCAGCATCAGAGTAGTCCTCCGTCTGATACTCGATGAGCGTCCTTACACAGTCGCGGATGGCGATCATGCCCTTGATACGGTTTTCCGCCGTCATGGAAACCTCAACGGGGTTCATTCGGCTGTTCTCTCGAAAGTAGAGCTTGCCGTCTACCACCGTATAGCTAAAGTTTCGCACGGACGGGTCTGCGGGAATAGAGAGGTCTTCGTCCTCAGCTTCGAGATCATCCAACTCGAACTCGGTGATCTCAGCGTGGATGTTTTGAATAGCGTCCTGCAGCAGATCTCCCAACTCCGCATCGTCATAAGGAATGCAAGCCGACTCCGGACCGTGTGCGCCGCTGATCATCTGCATATCGCCAAGCACCATTTCCGGGTTACTGACAAAGTATGAGTTCATGCGGATGCCATTTTCATCTGTTGCGAGGTGAACCCACTCCGGCTCAATGTCAATCAGGCGGTCTCGCTTCTGCAAGAAGATGATATCCGATGTGACTTCCGTACCTGCTGCATCCTTGAAGGTATTGTTTGGCAGTCGGATCGCCCCAAGCAGGTCAGCTCTCTGGGCGATATACTTACGGACTGCCGGGTTTTCCTTGTCCATCGTTCCCTTTGATGTGATGAATGCCACCACACCGCCGGGGCGAACCTTATCCAGGGTGCGGGCAAAGAAGTAATCATGGATCAGGAAGTTATGCTTATCATAGCGTTTGTCAGGGACCTTGAACTGCCCGAAGGGAACATTGCCGACTGCCGCATCGAAGAAGCTATCCGGAAGGTTGGTGTCTTCAAAGCCCTGCACTGCAATGCTGGAGTTCTGATAAAGCTGTTGGGCGATCCTGCCGGAAATGCTGTCCAGCTCAACACCATAGAACTTCGCGCTTGCCATAGACTCCGGGACAAGCCCCATGAAGTTGCCGATGCCGCAGGAAGGCTCCAACACGTTGCCGGTTCTGAAGTGCATATTCTCAAGTGCGCTGTAGACTGCCTTGATAACGACCGGAGGCGTATAAAACGCCGTCAGCGTGGACTCTCTGGCAGAAGCGTACTCTTCTTCTGTCAGAAGCTCCTTCAGCTCCTGATAGTGCGGGTTGTCCTCTTTGAAATATTCTGACAGACCGCCCCAGCCGACGTAATCCGCAAGGATACGCTGTTCATTGGTATCTGCCAGTCGGTGTTCATCCTCCAGTTTTTTCAGAAGTTGGATCGCCATCCTGTTGTGGTGGAACCGTTCCAGCGGTGTACCAACGCCGATATCGTCACGTTCGATTCTGAAGTTGGTTCTGTATTCGGTATTGATTTCGGGAAGCAGTACATGGGGCGTCACCTTGCCGCTGCGCTGTTTCTGCGGAGGCGGTGCAATCGGCTTGTCGCGCTCGGCCAGCTTTTCTTTTAGCTGGTCAACGAGCCCTTCAATTTCAAGGTTTCTCCATGAGTCATCATCCGTTTTGGCATAGTCCTCAATCAGAGTGTCTTTGCCATCTCTGCACTGAATGAAGTCCAGACTGCCGGGTAGTTCCTTAGTATTGACTACACCAAAGGCTTTCATGGTATCTGCCGGCAGAGCGAAATATGCTTCCAGAGCTTCGTCCCGATCAGGGTATTCCGTCACCGATAAAGGCGCTGCGGAGAGGTCTTCGACAACATAATAGTGGTCGATGAAAGGGCCCGTCTCCGGCTGTTTCTGTCTTTCCTCATCGTCGCGGAAAACTCGCGTACCATCAGCACCGAACTCTGCCTCATGCCGATTCAAGTCTCGCTCTGCATCCCGATCTGTCTCATAAGACAGGATAGCTTCATGAATTTGCAGGATGTTTTCAGACGTAAAACCCGCATATTCGTTTGTACCTTCGTACTCGTTCGCAGCCTCGGCAAAGAAAGGTGTGTTGATATCTGCGAGAAACTGATCTGACATCTCTTCCAGATCCGCAGTGAACTGCTCTGCATTTTCCGGATGATTTTCGATGTCATACTGGTCGATCAGCTCCTTGAACACATTGAAATCCAGCTCGCCGGAGACATACTGACCGCCAGCCGTGGAATCGGGGTTGAAGTATATCCAATAGACCTTTTCTCTATCGGTGTCCAAAGCTATCCTGGTTTCCGTATTATCATGGGGTAGCGTCTGTTCCACTACTTGGAGAAGATGATCGTTCAGAGGGTTTTCTTTTAGCCGGTCTTCAAACTCCTCGCGTGTCATGGTCTTATTGAACAGAGGAAACTGCGTATCATACAGGACCACTTCATTCTCGTCGAAGGAAAGCACTTCATACTCATGCGTTCCAAGATAGACGGTATCGCCAAGGGAGAAACGATACTCTTTTTCCGGCTCCGGCGGAGGGTTCAGCTCGTCATAAGACGGTTCCAGCGGTCTCGCCAGATCGCTGTTCAACGAGGCAAGCATCGCTTCGCAGCGTTCAGTCAGATGCGTGTTGTCAGCAATGATGGTATTCATCGCTTCGCGCATCATCGGAAGGATGAAATCGCCGTCAGAGGTACGCGCATACATCCTCTTATCACCGACCGAAAAAGCACCCCAGCAGCTTGACAGATAATAAAGGTTCAGCTTTTTATTCTCTTCTCCAAGCTGCGTCACATAGTCGTTGTAGTCATAAACGATGGAGCGAAACTCCTCAGAAATAGCTGATCGTCCTCTACGAGCTTCCGCTTCGGCACGATACGCAGGATAATGCTCTTTCTCAGCTTGACTGAGATACTGGTCCGTGGCAATCAGTTCTCCGATACGCTTCTCGATCTTTTTCCAGCTCAAAAGGACTTCTGCATCAGGGTGCATGATACTGCCTCTACTGATTTTGATGCCCTTTCCGTCATGGTTCTCATCAAGTTGCCTGCCGGGAACAGCGGGATACGCACCGCCGATGCCGTACTCATCCTTCAGAAACGCGACATTTGCTTCATGGGTTTCTTGCTTCAGGTACTGCTCATAGATACGGAACTTCCCATCATGGATTCCGCTGCCACGAGTCAGAACCGCGTCAATATCTTCCTGAGAAATAACAAAAGCGGAGGTCGTTTCAGCCTCCGCTTCTGCAATTAGTTCCTGCTGTTCTTCCTCTGAGGGAAGACTTACGCGTAGATCAGGTCTCTCAGGACCACTTCCTCCGCCGAGCTCCGGATCGAGTTCATCAGCTGAACCCACTTCATCTGGTCTTCGGCCTTCATCTGCTCGGTCACGCCGTTGAGCGTCTTCATCTGCTCGGTCAGCTTGTCCATCATCCGGTTGGCCTGAGCGTCCACTTCCTCCAAGTGGCTGTTCAGCGTTCCTTCCAGCAGCATCCCGGTGTAGATTCCATCCCGATGCTCTCGGAGGAAGGTTCGACGCAGCATTCCATACTTCCCAATCTTCGGGCTCTCCGGAACGGTCAGGTCGGGGATCAGGTAATCTCCCTGCATCGTATAGGTCAGTTCCATCTTCATAGCTCCTTTCGGTTTTATTGTTTCTGCTTTCATGATACTCAGAGGATCGTCCCCTCGCAAATGTGCGATTACTCTGTTTTTCCTCTTTTTCCAGTCCTTTTACGGTTTCTGCAATTTCCCGGATCACCATCTCGGAAATATCGCTCGTTGCCGCACCGAGAACAGAGATCACCGGAACCGTATTGAAATCGTAAATATGGGAGAAATCATCCCGTGTGAAGTAGAGGCTCGGCTGATAGCCTGCTCTCACCAGCGCCATATATGCGACGCTGCTTCGCAGAGTGTCTTTCAGCCAGGCTTCCAGATTGAGATCGTCCAGTTCCTCCAAAAAGCTGTCACCTTTGACAGCTTGGAGACTGGAAAGGTAATCTGAAAAGTTATCCTCAACAGCATTCTTTGCAATCTCCATAAGGAAATGCGGAAAGTCTGCTGTCAGCTCCACCTCTCCGAAGCTATCCTGTAGGCTTTCTTTTACGGCTTCTTCATACTGTGGACGCATTTGCCAAAGCGTTACTACTCGACCGGCACGACTGTTCGTATCCGAGTAATCAAAGACATGGCGCAGCTTGTATGGAGTATCTCTATCAACGAGGAGCGCAATACCTCTTGTACCCTTGTTCACCCAACGACCGAGCCGGTTCCAAGTCTCGATTTCCGCGCAGGCCGTCGCGTCCGGCTTCTGGGCATGGATCAGCAGTTGCTCCTTAAAGCTGTACTTATAGTTGTTGGCGGCGGTAACGAGAAAGTCCGTGTATCGCTCTGCCCTGGAGGTGATATCCCTTGCGGTCTGGGATGCCAGCTCCGAAATGATTTGGTATTTGCTCGGCATGGGATTACCTCCTTACTTTACTTTGATTGTGACCTCTATGGTCTGTTCCTTTTCACCGAGAACCGAAGCGAACAGCAAGCCGGTTCTGGCGTTGGACACCTTCGTAACAAGCTCGTTGAGCCTGCAAACTGTGTGGTTGATTTCTTTCTGATTGTCTGCGTAGTAATATCCCGTCTCATCGCTGCAAATAGGAAAGCCATCCTGCCTGAGAGCACTGATCTTGCGGCGAATATTTCTTCCGTCAAGCATGAACAGCTTTTCAAGCTCCTTGCTGTGGATGGCTTTTTCTTTGCCGATATGATTCTGGCGGAGATATTCGCAGATGGCTTTCTTTCTATCCATCGCTTTCTCCTATCTCACAGGTTCTTGTTCATTTCTCTGATGTGTTGGGAAATCCCAGCCATACACCTTGCCGATCTCATCACCGAGGCGTCTCGTGATCCTCGTAACATCGGCTCTTGTGGCGGTGCCCTCGTATAGCTTCTCTTTTAGCCGGTCCTTTTGATATTCGGAAACTCCGTCCTTGTAAACCCGGTAGAGATAGTGGTTGGTGCCATCATGGTGAATGTCATCACAACGGAAGTCGCCCTTCTTGTCCACGTACCAGGTGGTGTAATCGTATCCTCCGGATAGGCAGTCGCGAATATTGCCGCTTGGGATCTCCTTATATCCCATGCGCCGTCCGTCCCAAAGGCCAAGGTCAGCAATCACAAGGATCGGTTGGGATAACTGGATATTCAGGTTCACACGCTCGTCGGAGAGATAGTCGGCGTTTGTTTCGCACATGATACGATAGAGCTCATCTTCGGAACAGTCGGGATACTGCTCCTGCAAGTCTTCGCGCCAGTCATCCAAGTCGAGATTTTCGTTGCTCCATATGATGTGTCTGTCTTCCACTTCCTTCACCTCCGTCCTTTTCACAAATAGGGCAGATCATTCTGCCCTCCGGTATTTCTGCTCCGCAGCAGACACAGTATTCGCTCATCTGGCGTCACCTCTGTCCTTCGTGGGCAGGGGCTTGCCGTCCTTGTCATAGTTCTTCGGATCAGCGCCGGGAACATGAAAGCCGAACATGGACCCGGTTCTCATAGCTTCCTCTTGGGCTCTGGTAACGCCCAGCTTTCCGTTGTACTCATCGACAATTTCCCGCGCCTGTTCCTGGCTGGAGGCGGGAATATGGGGATTGTAGTAGCCTTTTTCATTTCGCTTGACTACGATGATTTCACCGGAACCGGGAAGAATGCTGTAGCATTGCTCCGGAAGCTCTGTGCGAACAGGCTCATAGGTGTGTCCGTTTTGCTCCATCCGCTCGGCAAACTCGCAAATGTGGTAAAGATTGTCTCCAATCTCAACGTGGTAGTCGTCGATATATCTGCAAGTTCGCACCTGGTCTTCGTTCCATGCAAGGTGGATCTTGATTTTTCCTCCATCGGGGATGCGAAACAGTTCCTTATAGTGGCTGTTAATGAACCGGATACCCTTTGCCGCGTCCTTCATGTGCCCATTGAGCCAGTCCTTGACGTAGCAATAGCAATAGAGATTGTATTCGCCCTTATTCGGGTTCAGGCGCAGCAGATAGGCGTACTTATCCGTATCGACACGGACACCGTAATAATCCTGCTCGGTGGGCATTTTGCTCTGCGGATTCGTATAGCAGTAATAAGCGAGGTCTTTCCGGTTGTGAAGGATATCTCCTTCCTCACGCAGAGAATTGATAACCTCGTCAAACTCCTGCTTGAACTCATCGGTTTTGAGGTCTTTTCGGTAGTCGTTCCATGAGCTGAAGAATCCGTTTCCGTCAGTATCCATATCAGCGCGGAGATAACCGATCAAGCCGGTTTGCGAAGAAATCTGAGAGCTCTGACGGAAAGTGTATTTGTCTTCGGCCTCTATCATAGCTCGCTTTTCATAGTCGATCATCTTGCTTCACCTCTTTCATTGGGATGGCTTTTCTCGTTTTGCCTTATTTCAAGGGCGTTTTGAAGTCCGATCTTGGCCCACTCAGGCAAGGAACGCTTATCCATGACGCCAAGGACATCGCCGCGAAAAAACGACGTCTGCTTTCCGCTATAGAGGGAGATGCAGTAGCAGGTTCGTCCTCTTGCGTTTTTCTGTGCGCCGAAACCTCCTGTGCAAAGCATCAGTTGGTGAGATGCGTGTCTGAACTCCGGGCGAAGCACGTTCCCGCGTATCACGATGACTTTATCTTCGATAGCGTCATCATGAGAAATTGGCTTACAGTCCTTTGCCGTAATCTCGTCGTTCATACCAATCTCGGACGCTACCTTTTCCGTTTCTTTCATGATCTCGTCTGCGGCCTGCGTCACGCGTTCTCCGTAGAGCTTAACGATCTCTGCAAAATCATCGCTGACTTGTGCCTCAAGATACTGTTCATAGAACAGCACACGCTCGGCATAGCAGCAGACATATCTCTCTCCGCTGGCTGCTTTCGGGTTCTCGCCCAGGATGATCTCTTTGTGCCCGATATACATCGAGTTAATGACGGTGTAATCACCGACAATTCTTTTTTCATCCATAATTTTTCCTCCTTATGGAATCGGGCGGCACCTTTTGACGGGTGCCGCCCTTGTCCATCACTTTCTGTTCTTCAGGCGAAGAACGATAAGCCCTGCGACAATGAATACCACAAGGCAGATGCCGATAATCATCTTAGCGTTCATGTCCGTTTTCCTCCTTTTTCTTTCTGAAGGTGAAGAACGCCACTACGCCAGCTCCCAGGAGAGAAATACCGGTGAGAGCACCCCACAGCGGGATATTCGTGGTATCTCCGGTCTTGGGAATATCGGGCGGCGGCGTGATCGTCACCGTCTGATCCTTGTCCTCGATGTCCTTATGCGTGGTAATCTCCACATCATCACGGTACAGGCTCTCGAAGACTACCAGGCTTGTGCTCTTGGTGATACCGGAAGCGTCAAAGACGAACTTCACTTTCACCTCGCCATTTCTATCCTTCGGCGTAAACTTCACTTCTGCGGTGATCGTCTCGCCGTTCACAGTGAAGACCTCGCCGGTCGCCTTATTCATGAGAGTGCCACGGATGGTGTATTCGGTGCCGGGGATAAGGTTGGTGTAAGACACCACATCCTCAATCGTCACCTTACCGGCTGTAGTGATCTCCTTCTTGCCGTCGATGGAAGCAGTGGTCTTGATCTCGGGGACATATACCTTCACAGACTGGCCTTCATCCTCGATATCTGCATGAACTGCGATTTCAACATCCTCACGGTAGAGGCTCTCGAACACCACAACATCGGTCGTTTCGGTGATGACATAGGAATTGAAGGTGAAAGCCACCTTGACTTCGCCATCCCTGGTTTCAGGTGTGAATGCGGCTTCCGCAGTCACAGGCTCGTCATTGACCGTCACGGGCTTACCGGTGGTCTTGTTCATGAGCGTTCCCTTGACAACGTATTCCTTGCCAGGGGTGAGGTTGTGATAGGAAACGATATCCTCGATGGTGATCTCGCCGCCGATGGTCGTTTCTTTCTTTCCGTCGGTAGAAGCCTCGGTCTTGATCTCGGGGACAATGACGGTCACGGTCTGCTCATCGTCCTCAATGTCCGCATGAACAGTCAGCTCTTTGCTGTCGCTGTAGAGGCTCTCGAACACGACGATGTTCGTATCAGCCTTGATGAGCTTGGCATCGAAGGTGAACAGCACCTCCACACTGCCGGATGGAGCTTCGGGAACAAAGGTCACCTCGGAAGTGATCTGCTCTCCGTTCTGGAGGAACGGCTCGCCGGTCGCCTTATCCATGAGAATGCCCTTGACGGTGTACTCCTTGCCGGGGACAAGGTGCTTGTATTCGACCGTATCGGTCAGCGTGAACACCTCGGTGGCGCAGACTTCCTTTTCCTCGTCGATGGTGGCAGTCGTTCCGATCTCGGGGATCAGATCGTTCACTACGGTGATCTCAACCACGTCGCAGTCCTTATCGACTGTCACGGCATAGACCGTTTCGTTTTCAAGATAGCCAGCCGCAGGGCGCAGCTCGCGCACGGTATAGCTGCCGTACACCACATTCTCAAAGGTGAAGACGCCATCCTCGCCGGATTCAGCAGTCAGCAGAGCGTTGTTCTCGGTGAAGCTGGTTTCGTCTGCGCGGAAGAGTCCGAACAGAGCGCCGGAGATCTTGTCGCCGGTTTCACGGTTGACCTTATACCCCTTAATCGTGCCGTAGATCAGCTCATTGGGGATTTCATTGCCGTCGTTCACGGTGATGTGAACAGTAGCAACTTCCTGGCCTGCGTACTCGAATACGACAGGGTACTCTTTATCGGACAGGACATAGTGCTTATCGGTGCTGATTTCCTTGACATAGGTTTTTGCACCAACGGGAAGGTCGGTGCTGAAGGCTGCATAGCCGTTCTCGTCGCACTCAACGACTTCAAGCACCCAGCCAGCGGGGATACTGCTGCCGTCAGCCGCAACGATTTCCTCTGCGGCAAACAGGCCGAAGTTGACAGAGGTGATTTCGCCGTTGTTGCCAACGCCGAAGACCTCGTTCTGCTCCATTACCTTGTTCAAGTCGATCTCGACCTTCTGACGCTCGTTGTAGAATCCGGTGGAGGTTTCAGTGATCTCCACTTCCTGACCTGCGTAGGTCAGTTCCACAGTCTGAACAGTAGGATTGAGAATCATACCATAGGGAGCTTTCGTCTCAACAACATGGTATCTGCCCAGGAAGAGAGGTTCGGTTACGGCCTTGCCGTCTTCCTTGGTAACAAGAGTTGCCACGACCTCATCCTTGCTGTATCTGAGAGTGCCGTCCGGCGTGTAGATATCCTCCGCTGCGGTCACGGTGTACTCAGCACCGGCCAGACCGCCGACAGCATAAACCAAACGCTTGCTGTCCTTGGTGTCCACGACGGAAGCGAGATACTCGCCGGTCTTCTCCACGTTGATGACGCCCATCTGAGGCGCGTTTTCTTTCTCGACAATCACAACAGTTACGGCGTTTTCCTCGGTGGAGTTATCTTCGGTGATGTCGAAATACACAGGGTCGCTGTCGAGAACGTATCCATAGGGAGCCGATACTTCGACCAGCGAATAGCCCTTTCCGTACTCCAGCTTTTCGGGCGTAATCAGCATACCGTCGCCGTCCGTGTAGAAGGTGTCGATGGTGGTGACAGTCGGATAGGTGAAGGTCATCTGAATCTGATTACCGGAAGGATCGTAGATGTGGAATCCAATGCCGGAAGCCGGAATGGTCTTACCGGTGGTGCTGTCGATCTTGACCACCTTCACATAGGAGTAGAAGTTGGCGTTGTTGATCAGATAGCGGTAGGTTTCTCCGTTCTCGCTGACAAACACGTCAAAGGGTTTCAGAAGCTCGCGGCCTTCCCAGCCCTTGATCTGCTGGACGGTGTATCTGCCGTAGGGCAGATCCTTCGTCTGAGCGAAGCCGTTCTCGTCGCAGATCAGATAATCGCGCTCGGAGTCCTTGGCGTTGTCATAGGAACCTGCGCTCTTGAGATAGACGGCGAACTCTGCGCCTTCCTCGGGGGTCTCGATCTGTGTCTGGCCGTCATCGGTGTGCTTGATGATGGCGATATTGCCTTTCTTGACCTGTTCGTACTGCTTCATGGCTTCGCTGTTATACTCAGCAGTATAGTTCTTGGGATCGACGCCGATCTGCTCGTTGCCGGAGGTGACGAGATAGCCCTCGCTGCTGTCCAGTTCCTTGATCGACCAGTCATTACCGCAGATATAATACTTAGTGGTGAACTTGCCGTCCGCATCGGTGACGTAGGTGTCAATCAGCTCGTCACCCTTGTAGATGCCGTACTTGGCACCTGCCAGATTCGCGTCACCCTGGGCAGAACCGGTTTCCACATCCTGCTTGGTAACGGTCAGATTCCATTTCTTGAGCACGTTATCGAAGCTCTTGTTGGTCACCTTGTTCCATTCAATCGCCGCTGTCTGATTGTCGGGGACGACATAGCGGATCGGAGTGTCCACCTCTTCCAGCGTGTAACCAGTGCCAATCAGAATGTTGCTGAAGGTCGCAACACCGGTAGCATCAGTCACGGCATACTCATCAACGGGGATACCACTGTAGGAAGTGCCGTACAGATGGAACTTCAGACCTTCGTTGAGCCCATCCTCTGCGGTCTTAGTGACCTTGAGGTCGCCGCGCTTCAGGTCGTTGTCGAAGCTCTTATTGGTGACTTTGTTCCACTCGATAGCAGCGGTCTGACTGTCGGGAACAATATAGCGGTCGGGAGTACCGACTTCCTCCAGGGTATAGCCGGTCCCGATGAGCACATCATCAAATACCGCGATACCGCTGGCATTAGTGACAGCGTACTCATCTACAGGCAGTCCACAATAGGAGGTGCCGTACAGATGGAACTTCATACCCTCGACGAGGCCATCCTCAGAAGTCTTCGTGACCTTCAGATCTCCACGGCGCAGGGTGTTATTGAACGTGACGGTAGAGGTCTTGCCGCTGACGATGGTGACAGTCTGTGCAGACTGCGTTTCATACTTATCATCGGTCTGCTCAGTAACGGTATAGGTTCCGGGAAGCAGATCCAGATCGACTGTACCGTTCTTACCGGTCGTAACCGTCTCATTGACGCCATTGCCGGAGATATTGAACTTAATACCCTCGACTTTGCCGTCCTCGCTGGTTTTTACAATGTGGCCAACGCCATAGGTCTCTGTGTTCAGTTTGAGGTAGAAGTACACAGGGTCTTCTGCGCCGGAGGCCATCGTCTGCTTGCCGGGGCAGCCCCAAATGAGCATCTTGCCCATGCCGAGATTGGTCTTCTTCTGCGCCGAGATCATCACAGCATTGGAAATCATGTTCTTGCTGGTGAAGGTGTACTGGTTTCCGCTGCGAGTGACGGTAATGCCGCTGGCAGAGAAGTTGATATCGGCCAGTGTGTTGTTGGTGTCGGTCAGGGTGATGCTGTAGTTGTCATTCGCCTGATCGTACTTCATGGTGTAGGTCTGTGCGTTGCTCTGATTGCGGGAAGCAAAGCTCGGCACAACGTAGTGCTTGGACATCTGCTCCAGAATCCAGTTGTAGCACTTTTCAGCCGGACGGTCCTTCAGCGTTGCATAGAACAGGTCAGCTTCAACGCCATTTGCGGAAGCAAGGCTTGTCGGACTCGTTCTGATCTGCTGCTGATACTCCCAGATGATACACTGTGTCGCGTAGATGAAGTCATCAACGTTCGTCCCTGAAATGGGAGAAGACGCACCATCATGCCAACCATACATCAGCGCCATCATGATTCCGTACTGCGCGGTGACAGGCAGATTCTGAAAATACTTGCTGTTCTTTCCGCTTGAGCCGTTGTAGGTGTCGCTGTAGTTGTAGGACACGCCGGACTCAATACAATACACATGATGAGAGGTGCCATTGCTGTCAATCATCAGATACTTATATCTGGCAACACCTCCGTTATGATAAGAAACATAAAAGCTTCCATCGTCGTTGTAGAAGAGAGTGTTGCCAGCCTTGCTGTAGTAGTTGTTTCCATCAGAGCCGAGATACAGATCGCCATACGTGGAAGTGCATTTCGTGCCCTCCTCGGCTGTCCACGCAAACGCTGTCACAGGCAGCATTGCAACGACCATCAGAACGGCCAGAAACGCCGAAAGCAGTCTCGTACTCTTGGATTTGAAAATTGCATTCATATCTCTTTTTCATCCTTTCATTTTGGTGTAAAGAAAAAGCCCTCCGCTATTTCAGCAGAGGACTTCGTCCTTGTTGTTGTGTTGTGATGTTACGCGAATACAAAGTAGATGGCGTAAGAGCCGCCGCCGATTGATTCGCAGCAGATGTTGAACTCCGTGATCTCATCGAGGCCATATGCGCCGAGGTTTTCTACGGTGTGAAAGCGGATATACTGTTCCAGCCTGGACCGCAGTCCGCTTCCTTGATTGGACTCCGATGCTGTTATCGGATTCCACCATGTTGCGTTCTGCGGAGACAGCGAGGTATTCAACGTGTAGCCCATACCCTGACCGATGGCGATGCAGTCAGCACGGATCGCATTGATATCGAACTCATAATCGTATGCGGTCTTTGGCTGTGTCTCCACAGGTGGTTCTGTCTCAGCAGGGATTGGTGGTTCGGTTGTCGCAGGCGGCTCCGTAGGTGCCGGAACTTCTGCCGGTGCTTCGTCGGGTTCAGTAGCAACCGGCTGTTCTTTAGGCTTGGACTGTTCCGTTTCCCTGGGTGGCTCGCTCGGTGCTGGCAGTTGAGTCTCAGTTTGCTCCGAAGGCTTATCTGCTTTTACTTCCTCAAAAGAAGGGACAGTGCTTTCTGAGCTTACCGGGTCATTCTTCTCTACTGGGCCAGCTTCGTTGTCCACAGAGACAACATCTTCTGTCGGGGTTCCAGATTCTTCTTCGTTCTTTTCAGGTACATCTATTTCAACGCTTGATGTGGTGGTTGCTTCCAGCTTATCTGTGCTTTCTTCTGCGGCAGTCGTTGTCAGCAGCATTTCGCTTGCTTTAGTCGGTTCAGGACTCTCCGGAACCGTTACAACGGCCTCGCATCCGCATAAACACAGCAGGGCGATGACAACCGTGATGATAAGTGACTTCCTCATAGGATCGCCTCCTTGATTTTCCTCACCATCATTGTACGGTCTTCCGTTTTGTAAGGCAAAGGTACGCCTATCTCCTTACTCTTCTTCCTTTGAGCTGGTAAGCTGGTGAAACAGGGGGAGAGTGTGAGAGGGGGAAACAGCAGAGCTTCTCCAAAAGGGTACACTACTCCCTTGGCGTGAGGGTCATCTTGCTTCACCTCGGTCTTTCTGACGTTCCTGTACCCGGTGATAATACTCAAGCGCTTTCATAATATACTCACCGGTTTTGTTGTACGGAACGCTGTCAGGAATGAACCGTCTTGCATCTTCGTACTTAATGCGGATCTTCTCCTTTTGGTTTGGCTTCTCTTCACTCATGATGGACTCAATGACCTCATTGGAGAGCTTACCTTCCTGGGAGAATCTCTTCATCTTGATTGCCTGGGCAAGGGATGGCGTCGCGTCAGCGTAGGAGATTTCCTCCAGCAAGTCTTCCTGCTCCTCCTTTTTTAGGTAGGACAATTCAACTGCCGGTCTGAACGCAATACGTCCCTCGTCAACAAGGTCAAGTAGCGGCGGGATAAGCTCCGTAAGACGGATATAACGAAAAACCTGTCTCTCACTATCAGAACTCTGTTGTCCAATCTCGCTCGCACTGTTCAACTTTGTGACCACTGGGCAGGAAGTTAAATCCGATCTCTGCCCCTGCCGGTTCATGGCATCAAGACGCATCTTGTACGAAAATGCCTTTTCGCTCGGGAGGATGGTGGACCGCTGTAGGTTGGATTCAACCATCAAGATAATGGCCTCGTCGCGGCTCATCTCACGGACCTCTGCCTTTACGGTGTCCAGTCCTGCGAGCTCACAAGCCTTTTTCCGACGATGGCCCGATACGATCTCGTAGCGTCCGTCTTCCTTCGGGCGAAGTGTGACAGGGGTGATGATCCCGCGCTCTTTGATACTCTGAACAAGCTGGTCCATATCCTCATCAATTTTCACCTTGAAGGGATGGTTGGGGAAATCGTCAATCTCCGAGATGGGAATATCGAAAATGCGAGGGAGCTTGTTTACCTTGCGTTCCTCGTCATTTGCGAACAACTCATCGTATCCAGTCAGGCCCAGGTCGATTTTTTGCACGTTCTTCAATCTCTGTCACCTCCTTCGTGAGTGCCTCATACGCTGCTGCCACTTTTCCGTTCTTGTCGTGAGAGAAGATGCTTTCTCCGGAAAGACTGCACTCCGCTGCTCTTACCGAAAAAGGAATTTCAGACTCGAACACGTGGATGTTTTCTCCTACTGAAGAACGGAGCGATGTGATAATCGACTTGGCATTGTTCGTGCGGTTATCTACCATCGTCAGCAGAATGCCGTCGATCCTCAGTCTCGGATTGATCTGCCGCTTGATTTTCGCAATTGAGCGCAGAAGCAAGTTAAGACCTTTGGTTGACAGAAAGTTCGGCTGAGACGGAATAATCACACTGTCTGCCGCAGCAAGCGCATTGACCGTCATCATTCCCAGAGAGGGCATACAGTCGATAAGGATATAGTCGTAGTTCTTTCTCATACCCTCGATACAGGATTTCAAAACGTACTCACGGCTCATAACATTAAACAGGCCCGTTTCCATACCGGACAGTTCAATATTAGAAGGAAGCAAATCAACGCCTTCATTATGGGCGATAATCGCATTGCTGGGAGGCTGTTCATCTTCTATGACCGATTGCATAAGCGTAGATAGCGACACATCCAGCTCGTCGGGGTTCTTCACACCGAGGCTCACCGTGAGGCTCCCTTGCGGGTCAGCGTCAATCAGTAAGACCTTATTTCCGGTGTTTGCAAGGCCCACGCCGAGGTTGACTGTCGTGGTCGTTTTGCCGACGCCGCCTTTCTGGTTCGTGATAGCGATCACTTTACAGTTTTCCATGCGTTTTCCTCCTTTCTTGGAATTCACAGCGATCCATTTCTGTACCGCTATGTACCTGTGCGTTATTTGTCCTCGACGCCCCACGCACATGGGAATACATCAGACGCTTGCTTGCGAAACAAGTCCATGGGAATCTCACCCCTGCCGGGTCCTCCGCCAGCTCCGTAGAGAAGTATCATTAACCCTGTAGCGTTTCATGGCCATATCCGTAGCAGCCGGATATTGCAGAATGGTTCGGAAACGCTCGCCACCTTGCTTTCCGTTATAACCCGGATGGGCAGGAGGGTCTTGGCGCACCTTCATTCGGCTGGGGCTTTCGCCCCCGCTCAGGAACGTATCTGATGAATGTGTATTCAGTTGTCAAGTTGCAGTGAGGAATTTCCGTCCTCAACCCCCTACAGCAACATCGAGCCTCAAAAAACGACATCGAATTTGAAAAAAATAAAAAAATTTTTTCGTGGACCATCAGCAACTCCTTCTTGAAACAAAAAAGCCCGCCGATTTTACTCGGCGGGCATACAGATAGGTACGTTATGAGAATCAGTCAGAAGAATGTCCGAAAACAAAAAAAGAGACCCACTACCGTATGATAGTGAGTCTCTTGCAGAATAACGATGATTTATGCCATTCAATGAGGAATCGCATATTATTGCCTTCCGATTTGGAGATCGAAAGGTGATTTTTGGTGACTAAATTGGTGATTCGAGCCGCTTTTGGCCACTCAATCAATACAGCTTAGCACCCGCAGGGATGTGGGGATCAACCATCAGAAGATGGAGCTTCTCCTCATCACCTTCCTTGTGAACGGCACTAATCAGCATACCGCAGGATTCAATTCCCATCATGGCTCTGGGAGGCAGATTCGTGATGGCGATGCAGGTCTTTCCGACCAGCTCTTCCGGCTCATAATATGCGTGAATACCGCTCAAAATCGTCCTTTTCTCGTCAGAACCGTCATCCAGAGTGAACTTTAAGAGCTTCTTGGACTTGGGTACTGCCTCGCATTCGAGAACCTTCACAGCGCGGAAATCGGACTTGGAGAAGGTCTCGAAATCGACCTGATCCTGGAACAGGGGCTCGATCACGACGTTAGAAAAGTCGATTTTTTCTTCGACGACAGGAGCCGCTTCAACGGGCTTTTCTTCCGCCTTGGTATCGGCCTTTTCGGTCTTATCCTTGTCTAAAGGTTTCATTGTGGGGAACAGGATCACGTCCCGGATGGAGTCGGTGCCGCAGAGCATCATGGCGCAGCGGTCGATGCCGAAGCCCAGGCCGCCGGTGGGAGGCATGCCGTATTCCAGGGCGAGAACGAAATCCTCGTCCATCATGTCGGCCTCGTCGTCGCCGTTGGCGCGCTTTTCGGCCTGGGCCTTGAAGCGCTGATACTGGTCGATGGGGTCGTTGAGCTCGGAGAAGGCGTTGCCCATCTCGCAGCCGCAGATGAACATCTCGTACCGCTCGGTAAGCTCCGGCTGGGCGGGGCTGCGCTTGGCCAGGGGGCTGACCTCCACGGGGTACATGGTGATAAAGGTAGGCTGGATCAGGGTCTCCTCCACCTTCTGGTCGAAGGTCTCATACAGGGCGTTGCCCCAGGTGTGGGGCACGCCGTCCATATCCACGCCCACGCTGCGGGCCAGCTCCACGCCCCGGTCGGCGTCGCCGATGCAGGCCATAAAGTCGGCCCCGGTGACGTTCTTCACGGCGTCGGCCATGGTGACGCGCTGCCAGCTGGGGGTCAGGTCGATGTCGTGGCCCATCCAGGTGACCTGATAGGTGCCCAGGATCTCCTTGGCGGCTCCCGTGAGGATGCCCTCCAGAATGTCCATCATGCCGTCCAGATTGGTGAAGGCCTGATACAGCTCGCAGGTGGTGAACTCGGGGTTGTGCTTGGTGTCCATGCCCTCGTTGCGGAAGATGCGGCCCACCTCATACACGCGCTCCATACCGCCCACGATCAGCCGCTTCAGGTGCAGCTCCGTGGCGATGCGCATATACATGTCGATATCCAGGGTGTTGTGGTGGGTGATGAAGGGCCGGGCGTTGGCGCCGCCGGCGATGGGGCTGAGCACGGGGGTCTCCACCTCCATAAAGCCCAGGTTGTCCAGATAACGGCGCAGGAAGGCCACGAACTTGCTGCGGATCTCGAAATTCCGCTTGGATTCGGGGTTCATGATCAGGTCCACATACCGCTGGCGATAGCGCAGCTCCTTGTCGGTGAGGCCGTGGAACTTCTCGGGCAGGGGCTGGAGGGACTTGCTGAGCAGGGTGATCTCGTGGGCGCGGATGCTCATCTCGCCCTTCTGGGTGCGGAACACCTCGCCCCTGACCCCCACAATGTCGCCGATGTCGAACTTCTTGAAGCGGTTATAGGCCTCCTCGTCCATCTCGTCCCTGCGGGCGTAGATCTGGATGCGGCCGGACTTGTCCTGCAGGTCGCAGAAGGACACCTTGCCCATGCCGCGCTTGGACATCAGGCGGCCGCCCAGGGACACGGTCTGCCCCTCCAGGGCGTCGAAGTTGTCCTTGACCTCCTGGGCGTGGTGGGTCACGTCGTAGCGGGTGATCTCAAAGGGGTTCATCCCCGCGTCCTGCAGGGCCTTGAGCTTGTCCCGGCGGATCTGGAGAATTTCCCGCAGGTCCTGCTGTGTATTCTGTTCTGCCATGGTGCAGTTCTCCTCTCTTGTTATCGTTCGATGCTGTCCACCCGGTAGCGGATGACGCCCCGGGGGGCTTCCACGGTGATCTCGTCACCAGCCTTGCGGCCCATCAGGGCCTTGCCGAAGGGGGAATCCTCGGACACCTTGCGGTCCATGACGTTGGCCTCCTGGGAGCCCACGATGGTGTATTCCGGCAGCTGCCTGCCGTTATCCAGATTGGTGACCACCACACGGCAGCCGATGGAAATCTTGTCGGAGTCCATCTCGGACTCGTCCACAATGACGGCGTGGAGCAGAATCTCCTCCAGCTCGGCAATGCGGGAATAGAGCTTGCCCTGCTCGTTCTTCGCCTCGTCATACTCGCTGTTTTCGGACAGGTCGCCGAAGCCCCGGGCCTCTTTGATCAGCTCGGCGATCTCGTCGGCGCGAGTGGTTTTGCTGTAGTCCAGTTCTTTTTTGAGCTCGTCATAGCGCTCCTGGCTCATTCTGAATTCTTTTACGGTTGCCATATGATCCATTCCTTTCAAATATCCGCCAGGGGCGGACATGAGATACCAAATCAAACTGTCAAAAAAGGGCGCCGCAGTCTGCCGCGCACAATATGTCACGTTGCATTATAGAGATTTTCCCGTCTTCTGTCAAGGGTTTCCACGGATTTGACGCAGATCTCCGGCAGGCGGCAGGCCCGGTGCAGCAGGGACAGAAGCCCCTCCGGCGGCGGGGCCTGGGACGGGTCCGGCCAGGCGTACCGTACCTCCTGGCGCAGGGCACAATCGGGGGTCAGGTACAGGGGCAGACCCTCCCGGGGCGGCGGGCCGAAGGTCACGGTGACGGCGGCGGGGCCGCCGCCGGTGGTAAGC
>OLYV01000036.1_pt1 | contig 112420 bp, 106 predicted proteins | sample 1644371 | NCBI WGS metagenome assembly OLYV01 (sample SAMEA103958124, study PRJEB25191) | human gut metagenome | biome: human-associated habitat [ENVO:00009003]; feature: intestine environment [ENVO:2100002]; material: feces | place: Germany | collected 2013/2015 | reverse complement strand
AGATGGCATATATTCAGGCAGAGAACCTAAAGCATAAGAGAACTTTCACAAAAACGCTGATCGTTCTGGCCCCGTTTGTAACTGCGCTTATGAACTTTTTTGCCCCTCTTTGGTTCCAGCTCAATTCTTATAATTGGTGGTATATCCTGCTTTATCCTGGATTCCTTACGCTCACCTGTGCCTTGATTGAACAGCGGGATAATGGCAAACTAAAATATCGTGCCGTTGCTTCATTGCCTGTTTCGCAGAACAAAGTCTGGAAAGCAAAAATTGGAGTGGCCGGTATTTACTCCTGTGTGGGGAATTTCATTTTCCTGGCGCTAAATCTGTTGGGCGGTTTTGCAATATTAGTTATCAACGAAATTCCCCTGACAATCGGAATTTGGCAGGCTGCGGCCGGAACAGCTTGTATTGTCATTGCAAGCCTATGGGAAGTTCCGCTGTGCTTATGGTTATCAAAAAAAGTTGGTATCTTTGTCACGGTTATTCTTAATGCCGGACTTGGAAGCGTTTTAGGGATTTTCACGGCTACAACCTCTTTGTGGATGATCTGCCCGTATAGCTGGGTGCCGCATCTTATGATTTCCGTGTTAGGTATTTTGCCTAATGGTGAGCCGGTTGCAGATCAGAGTACGGCAATGGCATTTTGGATGATTATACTTGTATTGGTCATTTCGCTGGCCTGGTTTGCGGCGCTGTCATTTTTAACTGCAAGATGGTTTGAGAAAAAGGAGGTGGGGTAACTATGGTATCTGTGGTTCGCTGCTGGAAAGCAGAATATCAGAAGTGTAAACATAGCATTTTGCTCTATATGCACAGCATGATTCCGATTATATGTGCGGCGATTTTTGCGGGTTACTATCATATATCCAGATGGGAACTGGCAACCAAAATCAGTGCCTATCTGGAAGTGCTGGCCGTTGCGTTCCCGTTTCTGATCGGCATTATTGTGGGCCTGGTTGTTCAGATCGAAAATCAGGCCGGGCATTATCAGCTTTTGTTGGGAACAATCCCATCTCGCATGGCAACGTATATTGGTAAACTTGGTTTTCTGATGATCTGTGCTTTTGGCGCAACATTTTTAGCGTTAGGAACATTCGCTGCACTATATAGGGATGCTCCGGCAAGCCTTTACCTGAAAGCAGGGATTCTATTGTTGATTACCATGCTTCCCATTTACCTGATTCATTTGTTTGTGGGAATGAGCTTCGGAAAAGGTGCATCTATGGGATTGGGAATTGCAGGGAGTTTAATAGCTGCCCTTATGATAACAGGGCTTGGTGACGCTACATGGAAATATATTCCCTGGGCCTGGGGCGTTCGTGCTATGGATTACACTGTGCTTGCATGGGATAGCCCCCAACTGTATGCACAGGTAAAAAACGATTTTTTCAGCGGTATGATTATTTCTGTATGCTGCACTGTTTGTCTGCTGATTGCCAGTTTGGTTTGGTTTCATGGTTGGGAGGGAGGTAAAAACAGTGAATAAAAAGTGCCTGTTTGCCGTGGTAATTGTGCTTGTAAGTCTTATATGCTTATCGGCCTGCGGTGCGCTCCGCGATACCGCCGATAAAAATAAGGCGTTAAATGAATCTCTGCCGTATTATGAGCTGAACGCCGCAAACTATGATGAAATTTCATATAACGGCCTGACATATACCATAACGGATGAATGTCTTGAAATGTCAGAACTGCAAGAAGAAATCGGGCAGGTATCGAAACGCTTCAAAAATGTGGCGGGGGAAGATTTCAGTTTCGGCTACGTTTACAGTATTGTGGATGTGGATATAAGCAATGCCGTAGCTGTAAATATCAACAATGAATATCGGAAAGCTGACATTAAAAATAATGATGAGTAACCTCGACAATGTGGTATAATGGGGCGGAAGGTGATTTTTTTGACCCACTTACTTGTAGTTGACGATGAAGTTTCTATCTTGGAATTGATTAAGAACAGTTTGGGGAAAGATGGATATTTGATAACAGTCTGTCAAAATGCGGATGATGTAGACATCAAAAAGCTGCATTTCTATGACCTCATTCTTTTGGATGTGATGATGCCTGGCACAGACGGGTTTGAGTTTTGCAAACAGATCAGGAATATGGTAGACTGCCCGATTCTCTTTCTGACCGCAAAGACATTAGAGGAAGATATATTGTTTGGATTGGGCATCGGTGCGGATGATTATATTACGAAACCTTTTCGTATTCAGGAGCTTCGCGCCCGTGTCGCGGCACATTTACGCAGAGAAAAAAGGGAGCATCACAGCACACTTTCATTTGAGCCTGATATAAGATTTGACCTTTCCGCAAAGGTACTGTATGTTTCAGAACAGCCGGTTCCCCTTACCAAAAGCGAGTATTCAATCTGTGAATACCTTGCGAAAAACCGGGGACAGGTTTTTACAAAAGAACAAATCTATGAAGCCGTTTTCGGGTTTGATGGAATAGGCGATAACTCTACGATCTCAACGCATATAAAAAATGTTCGTGCGAAATTGGAGCATTTCAAAATAAGTCCGATCAGCACCGTATGGGGGATAGGATATAAATGGGAGTGAAAAAGAAACCTACATTGAAAATATTGTTTCGCCAGTTTGCTATCTCCCTCATTGTCATGCTGGTAGCGGCAATTATTGTCCCTTCTGGTTTGGAGGGACTTGCTGTAAATGCTGGATTAGCTACAAGAGCAAATCTAAGTGAATTGCAGGTAAAAGAGATCATTCCAACGCTGACGATTGCCCCGGATATTACAAAGGTTGTGATTCCACAGGGATGCGGCTACTTAATTCTGGACAAGAACTTTAATGAGCTTTACAGCAATATGGACGATAATGAAAAAGAAATTGCCCTGCTGTACGCAAAGGGAGAATATATTGAATATGCTACGGGGAGGCAGTTTGCACTTGTTGTCCGGGAAAACGAATTTTGCGTTTTAAGGTATTATATTGGTTCTCAATTTACAGTGTCATGGCTACCGGAATATTTTCCATCTCCTGACACGCTTGCGTTTATCCTGATGGCTGTAAATTCGCTGCTGGTCATTATCATACTGACCGCCAGATTTGCTAAGAACCTGCGTACACAACTGACCCCGCTTTTTGAAGCAACTGCGGAGGTTTCAAAGCAAAACCTTGATTTTGAAGTAGGACACGCCAAAATCAAAGAGTTTGAAGATGTCCTTGCATCTTTTTCAGATATGAAAGATAATCTGAAAATTTCGTTAGAACGGCAATGGAAAACCGAACAGACACAGAAAGAGCAAATCGCCGCGCTTGCCCATGATTTGAAAACGCCTCTGACGGTTATTCAAGGAAATGCTGATTTACTCACAGAAACAAATCTTGATGATGAGCAACGATTATACGCTGGTTACGTCGTGGAAAGCTCCGGCCAGATGCAGTCATATATTCAAACCCTGATTGATATATCACGGGCGGCGGTTGGTTATCAGCTCCATATTGAAAGTATAGACTTGCCAGCGTTCATGCAGCACTTGTTCGGTTATATGGAATCACTATGCCGGACAAAAGAAATCCGGCTGCAAATGAATACTGTTTCACTCCCTCAAATGCTGAAATTTGATAGGGTGCTGATAGAACGTGCTATTATGAATGTTATCAGTAATGGGCTGGACTACTCCCCGCAAGGCGGAACGCTTTATGTGGATGTTCAGAGTAACAACGGTTTCGTGGAAATTTCAGTCACAGACGAGGGAACGGGGTTTTCTAAAGAGGCATTATGCCACGCACAGGAACGGTTCTATATGGGCGATCAAAGCCGCAATTCAAAGTTACACTTTGGTATGGGTCTATATATTACAAATTCGATTATGGAACAACATAATGGTCAGCTTATTTTAGAAAATTCAAAAGAAACCGGCGGCGCAAAGGTTACTATGAAACTTCCTTGCTGATTTTCCGATAGTGTAATGGACGTCTTTTATGTCCGTCCATTTTTCAAATCTTTATGGAATCTTCAAAAATTCCTCTTATCATGTATCTAAAGAAAAAACATCTGCCCAGCGGCAGAAAAGAAAAAAACCGCTGCTGGGCAGACCCATTTTCACGCTTAATTTATATTCACTGGTGGCGGTTTTGAGAAATCAAGGCCGCCGTTCTTTTATGCCCTCATAAGAAACGACGCCCTGACGCTGGCGAGATCGGCGGCTTATGGAGGGAGCCGCCATGAAACAAGATCCTCATATTTTTTATTCAAGTGTTTAAGGTTTTTTGGAATCCTTAAAATTATTTTGTGCCCTGTCTTTGGAACGTGTTATTCTGCTGCTGTCAATACTATTTTTAAGATTGACAAATGAGTGAGGAACTGCTATTCTTAAAGAAAACCGACTGGCGGTTTGTTTTAAGGAGGGAAATATGAAACAGGAAGAAAAATCCTTGCTTTCTAAAGGGAAAATCATTGATGCAGCTATGAAACTGTTTTTAGAAAAAGGGTATGAAAATACTACTATGCAAGACATTGTACAGGTCAGTGGGATGTCAAAAGGGGCGATTTATCATCATTTTAAGAGCAAGCAGGAGATTGTCGCTTATCTATCCAATTATGAAAAAGAATTTTTTACCAAACGGCTTAAAGAGTTGGTGACACAAGCAGGGATGACGGCACAGCAAAAAATCAGCCGGATGATTGCTTATCTTTTTTCTAATGATACGCTCTCAACACTTACAAAAGAAAAGTGGGCGGAAAAGGTTCCCTTTGCATTGTTGGATACTTTGAGAAATTCTCTGAATGTTCTCTCCGGCTATTTGGAAGAAATCTTGCGGCAAGGAATTGCGAACAAGGAATTTGACTGCAAGTATCCGAAGGAGCTGGCTGGTGTGCTGGTACTTCTGGTTGATATTTGGCTCGATCCGGCGATTGCTGAAAGCGACTATCAAGAAATGTGTAAAAAGGTTGATTTTATCGCTCTGCTGGCTGCCAAATTTGATACGCCAATTTTCAATGAGGAATTGACCGTGCGGGTAAAGGAGGGGCTACGGCGTTATTATGAGTGATTTAAAAAGGAACATCCTAATGGTAAACCTTCCATTCTCCGGCCACACAAACCCCACATTGGGCTTGGCAAAGGTATTGGTGGATTTCGGGCATCATGTGTCCTATATCAATGCGCCGGATTTCAAAGAAAAAATCGAAAGAACCGGTGCTACATTCATTCCCTACGACAATTACCCGGAAACCCTCTCTCCTTCTCAAAAGGAAATCAAAAGCTGGTCTGCCGCTTATCAGACTGTCCAGCGTGTAGGAGCAGATTTTGACTGCCTGATTTATGAAATGCTCTTTCTTCCGGGAAAGGCTTTGGCGGATCAGTTGGGTATCCCGGCGTTTCGCCTGTTCTCAACCTTTACGCTGAACGAAAAAGTGCTGAAGGATTTTGGGAGAACCGGTGGCTGGTATATGACTGCCATATTTCGCTATCCAAGGCTATGCCGACTATTTTCTAAGATGATAAAAAGGAAATTCGGCTTACGTTATGGGGATATTGTAAAGGAAATGGTACACAATGGGCCGGATTTGAATTTCACCTATACGATTAGGGATTTTCAGATTTATCCTGACGAATTTCCATCTGCCCGCTATAAGTATGTAGGTCCGGCGATTGGAGATCGCGCGGAGCCGGATTTCGATTTTTCCAAAATAACAAAGCCCCTCATTTATATTTCCCTCGGAACTCTGCTGAATACTTCCGCAGCGTTCTTTCGGAAATGTATTGAAGCGTTCCGCGATGAGCCTGTTTCCGTGATTATTTCTATCGGAAAAACGGTCAAGAAAGAACAACTTGGAGAAATACCGGATAACATCTTTGTCTATCCTTTTGTGCCGCAGTTAAAAATACTGAAAAGGGCCTCTCTTTTTATTACTCACGGCGGGATGAATAGTGTGAATGAGGCACTGTATTACGCAACGCCAATGCTGGTTATCCCTGTCGGCAACGACCAGCCGCGGGTGGCGCAGCAGATTGAAGATTTACATTTGGGGAAATATCTTAAAAGAAAAGAACTAACTCCTGCTATACTCCAGGATAATGCACTGAAAATTTTGCGGGATATGAGTTATAAGGAGAGTATCCTTTCATTTGCGGAAAAATCACAGGAAGCGGGCGGAAACACTGAAATTGCAAGAATGATTTTGGAGGCGCTTTCTCAAAAAGGAGATTCGCTTACAAGAGAGTAAATATCCGCTTATTAAACTCAAAGCAAAGCATTTCATACTGTTTCCATATTGCTTTGGTATAATAATGTGAGGAGGTGTAAAAATGGCTGTTTTATTGATTGTGGAAGATGATACTGCCACCAACGAGGCAATCTGTGAATATATGAGATCCGCAGGGCATATTACCTTGTCGGCCCTTGATGGGGAACAGGGTTTGCAGATTGCAAGGGAGAAATCGGTTGATTTAGTGGTTCTGGATATTATGCTGCCGAAGCGAACCGGTTTGGAGGTATTAAAAGAATTGCGCCAAATAAGCAACATTCCTATCTTAATGCTTACCGCCCTTGACGATGAGCCTACTCAGGCGGCCAGCTTTGATGAACAGGCGGATGATTATATCACAAAGCCCTTTTCCATGCTTTTGCTGGGAAAACGGGTGACAGCCCTGCTGCGGCGGTGTGGGAAAAGTCCGGAACTGAAACAAATCCAGATGGGCGATATTACAGTGGATTTTGGCGGCTATACTGCTTCCGGGCCGGGCGGCCCTATTGACCTGACACCAAAGGAGATCGACCTGCTGAAATTGCTGATAGAGCATAAAGGTCTGGTGCTTACACGGTCGCAGATCTTGGACGAGTTGTGGGGATATGATTACCCCATCATTGACCGCACTATTGATACCTACATCAAAAATTTACGGAAAAAGCTGAGTCTTGACCGGATTGTAACGGTAAAAGGCGTTGGCTACAAATATGAGGAACACCTATGAAAAACTTAAAGCTATTTACTAAAATCTTTTTATACACCTTTCTGGTAATGCTGTTTGTCACCGTGATGGCTCATGTTTTTCTCTATGTGCTTGCGCCGCAAATGACCGTAAGCACCAACCGTTTTGTGGAAGGGGCCATTATCGAGAGTGCTGTGAATACCGGAATCTTGATAAAATCCGCTATCGGAAAAGCACTGCCGGTATCCCTGCTTTGCTGCGCCATCATATCCGCCGGGTGTTCCCTGTTGTTTTCCAGAGCCATGACGAGGCCGATCAAGCAGATTGCGGAAACAACGGAAAAGATGGAAAAGCTGGATAAGGCTGCAATCTGCGTGGTGCATACGAAGGACGAGATTGGCGAGCTGGCCGCCCGCGTAAATAAGCTGTATGCCAGCCTGCTTTCCACCATTGAAAATCTGGAAGAAGAAAAGCAAAACGTCCGTGAGGCGGAACGGTCAAAAATTGATTTCCTGCGGGCCGCCTCCCATGAGCTGAAAACGCCGGTGACGGCCCTGAACGCGATTTTGGAAAACATGATCTTAGGCATTGGAAAATACAAAGACCGGGATCGCTGTCTGTTGGAATGTAAGGAGATTACCGGGCAGCTATCCTTTATGATCAAAGAAATTTTAGATACCTCCCGGCTGGATTTTACACAGGAGAAACAGGACGCGGAAACCTTTGACCTGTCGGAGCGCCTTCCGGCGATCTGCGAGCCTTATCAGTTGATTGCGAAGGCAAAGGGACTCGACTTTTCTTTCAGCATACAGGGAAAGTGCCCTGTCCACACGTCAAAGAAAGGCCTTGAAAAAATCCTGTCCAATCTGCTCTCCAACGCGGTTTCCTACACAAAGCCGGGATGCAAGATCACCGTTCTATTGACCGCCCGGCAGATAAAAATAGAAAACGAGTGTACGCCCATCCCGCCGGATAAGCTGGCACATGTATTTGAGCCGTTCTACCGTCCGGACTTTGCCCGTGACCGTAAAGATGGCGGGAATGGGCTGGGATTATATATTGTAGATACGCTTTCAAAGGCCCTTGGGCTGCCCTATCAATTTGAGGCAACTAAAAACCCACCGGGAATGTGCTTTATCCTTTATCTCCCATAAAGCGATTGCTTTTTTATCCGTTTCATACTGGTTCCATATTGGGGTGCTATGCTGTCAGCGTTGCAACACTTATCCTATATGAAACGGAGGTCATTCTATGAACTTTATGAATCGAGCGTGGCTGTACATCGTCCGCAAGAGGGGCAAGAGTATCCTTCTTTTTGTCATCTTGCTGGTGATGGCAACCTTTGTACTGACCGCTCTGGCGCTGGGGAACGCTTCGAAAGCCGCCCAGCAGGAGCTGCGGCAAAGCCTTGGCGGGAGTTTTCTCATTGGCTTTGACTACACGGAAAACAATCCCTATTTGAAGGTGGAAAGCGTGGAGGGCGGAACCCTGATATATTCCACCCAGCAGATCAGCCCGGAGCTGGTAGAGCAAATCCGGGAAATTGAGGGGATCAAGGAGTGTAGCGCCACCGTGGAGAGTCTGGCGGCGTTCCCCTCTCTGGAACTATTTACCGGCAATATCCCCATTGAGGAAGAATTTCGCGCATCCTCAAAGATTTTAAGCACATGGAAAAGCGAGGAGCTTACCCGGTTTACTTCCGGGCAGCTTACGCTGACGCAGGGGCGGCATATCCTGCCGGACGACAAAAACAAGGGGCTAATCAGCAAGGATTTGGCTGAGAAAAACGGCCTGAAAATTGGTGACAAAATCCAAACGGACAAAGGCGTGGAGATTGAGATTGTGGGCCTGTTTTCTCCAAAAGAAATCGAAGGTATCAACGATCAGGTAACAACCTACGATAAAATACAAAATCTCATTATTACTGATCTCGCCACTTTAGTGGCTTATGAAAACGGCCCTGCAATCCAGGGATTTAATGAGCTGACCGTATCAGTAGACGATCCGCAGAACATGGAGGAAATTATTTCTAAAGTAAAGGGTATCTCCGGTGTGGACTGGAAGGGATTCTCTTTTCTGCTTGACAACGAGGACTATGAGAACGCCGCGTCCTCCTTAGAACAATTATCGGAGCTGGTAGCCACTATTTTGATTGTCGCGCTGATTGTAAGCATTGCCATCCTTTCGCTCATTCTTACCATGTGGGCCAGAACCCGAATCCACGAAACCGGCGTGCTGCTTTCTGTTGGGATCAACAAGCTGTCGATTTTAGGACAGTATATTGCCGAGGTTTTACTCATAGCAGTGCTGGCGTTTTCCCTTTCTTATTTCTCTGCCAGCGCCATTGCAGGCCAGATGGGAAACGTCCTGCAATCCGGGCAGGCGGTAACAGAGGTGCAGCAGGAGAACGGCTTATCTGCCGGAACCCGTGGGGAGGCCGGAACAGATACCGGTGATGCCGAAATCGAAACCCCTAAATTACAGGTTCGTGTACAGCTTGAGGAAATGGGACTCCTATTCCTGCTTGGGATCGGAATTGTAACGGTATCCGCTGGATTTTCCTCGATTTCCGTCATGCGGCTGAAACCGCGAGAGATTTTATCAAAAATGAGCTGAGAAAGGCGGTAACGATATGAAAAAAGTATGGAAAATGTTTTCTGTCCTCCTTCTTGTGGGATTGCTGTTCACAGGGTGTACCCCGGAGGAGAATAAATCAGACGAAACGCAGGAGCAATCCGGCACGCCCATCATAGATTACGAGGTGCCGGATAAAGTAAAGGACTATGATTTTGACTATGAATTTGTGCCCGAAGGTGAATAGGAGGTGCCTCTATGGGAATTTTGGAACTGCAAAACCTAACATACGCTTATGACAAAAAGCGGAAGGTGCTGAGAGGGATCAATGCGCAGATGGAGGCGGGAAAGATGTATGCCATTCTTGGCCCATCCGGGTGCGGCAAGACAACACTCCTTTCCCTGCTGGGCGGTCTGGACAGCCCCACAAGCGGCAGTATCCTGTTTGAGGGGAAAGATATTGCACAGGCCGGATTGGCAGGCCATCGGAAAAAGAATGTTTCCTTTATCTTTCAGAGCTACAACCTGATTGATTATATGACCCCGCAGGAGAATGTCCGGCTGACTTCAAAGAAACCGGCGCTCCCGTTTCTGGAACGGCTGGGGCTGACGAGGGAGGAATCCAAACGGAACGTGCTGAAACTCTCCGGCGGCCAGCAGCAGCGGGTAGCCATTGCAAGGGCGCTCGCAAGCGAAGCTCCAGTGATTTTGGCGGACGAGCCAACCGGCAATCTGGACGAGGACACGGCTGGAGATATTACGGAAATCCTGAAAGAAAGCGCACATCAGATGAAGAAATGCGTGGTAGTTGTTACCCACTCAGGTGAGCTGGCAAAACAGGCGGATGTGGTGTTCCGGCTGAAAAAGGGTGAATTACAGATAGAGCAAGGCGGGAAATCTTTATAACTTATTTTTCAGGGCAAGACAAGCACTTGCCAAAATGGGCCAGTCTGCCTTGTGCGGATTGGCCCATTTTTGTCGAAGGAGGAAAATTGTATGTGCGGCTCTTAACCAGTTCCTTCACCAAGACAGTGGCCCGGAATTTCAGCAAAAATCTCAAACGGGCAAAGGCCAACGCGGAGAAGCATTACTCCGACGAGCCGGTAGACTATTTTCTGGAAACTCTAAGCCACGACGACAGGTATCCGTCCGACTATTTTGTGCTTTATGCAGACGAGCTATCCTGCGTGGTTCACAGCGAAACTTTATATAAAGCACTCCGCTCCCTGCCGGACAAGCAACGCAAAGTCTTACTCTTTGACTTTTGGGGAGCTTTACCGGATGTGGAAATTGCAAAGCGAATGGAGGTAACGACCCGCACTGTCTACAATCTGAGGCAGCGCGCTTTTCAGGCAATCAGAACTTTTTATGAGCAGGAAAGCTCAAAGTCATGAATGAACCTATGACCTAATCAAGCGAGCGGTTCACGGCGAGCCAGCGGCAATCGAAAAATATCTCCTGTACTATGACGCTTATATCAATTCTCTGGTGGAATATGAAACCACCGGTCTGGATGGCCGGGTATATTGGCACATCGACGAGGATATGAAGGTGCAGGTGCAAATGAAGCTCGTGGACGCACTGCAGAATACTGGAACATAGCGTAGTTTATAGCATGGGCTTTACTTGGAGATACTATTCATACAGACAGGAGGCACTTACATTGCAAGAGAATGGAAAAAATTTCTTCGCCATGCTGGCGGAGCGGGATCATACAACCGTGGAAAAGATTAAGGAAAAAATTTCAAAGAGGGTATGGGAGGGCCTGCACGATCCCGACCCGGAGCGCCGGGCGCAATGGGAACGAATACCCTGCGCCGGTGAGATTCCTACCCGGAGGAATGGCTGCACTATTCTGTGAAACGGCTAAAGGAAGATGGCCACGAGGATTGGCTCCGGCGCTATCTCATAGATTAGGGATGTGTATTTTTAAGGCATACAAACACAAAATATTGATTGAAGGCAAAAAAACAGCGGCATTGAACACCTCATATTGTGTTCTTGCCGCTATTTTGTTTCCGCCCACCTGTATCAAATGTTGTTCCTTTAGACACGTCGTCGCGGACTGTGTATCGTTCGCGACGACTTTTCTTTTTGAAAAGTCATCGGCTCACGCTCGCCGTCGCTCCTCCTTTCCGAAAAAGTGGCGCCTTGCTCACCTGCTTTGTATGGACATTTTACACAAAGGAACCAATTTTATTTTGACGCATAAACTATAGTATAGTCTGAATTGAGAGGAGGATATATTCTTGACAGAATGTACAAACTATGGTAATCCCTTGAATGCGCAAGCAGATGCAAAGAAAGAAAAATGTCCGGAAGACGCATGTGTAAAAGTTGGATATCAATATGCGGATGTCAGCGTACCGATGGAGCTTAAACCAAGTGCAAAAGTTGGCGATATCGTCATAGAATGTTGCGGAGAACCTGATGTGAAATGCCGGGAAGGCAAGTGCGGGGATAGCTGTGAAATCTGTATTACACAAAAGATCAGTATTAAGATACCGATTCATTATCAGGTAGTTGCCTGCGCAGGTGAAAGCAAGATAAACTGTATCTGTGACGGACCACATTGTCAATAAAAAACAATCTAAAGTACTGCTGAATGCATTCTAAAGTACAGCAGATTTTCAGTAGCGCTTTTATTTTTTAACCACCTGTTATGGCCTGATTCTTCTGGAATTTGGCCAGTAACGGGTGGTTTATTATTTGTTCTTTAACAAAAATTTTTATCGGAATTCTGCGCCGATATTGCTTTTGCTGCCAACCCCTCTGGGGGCGTACAGCGTTCCAAGCAACAGAATCCCTGCATTTTTTTAAGGACGTCTTTCCGGCAACGCTTTATGTGCTGGAACAAGTATCTCCCCCTTAAAAAGCCAATTCTTCCACCCTGGCTTTTCTATACCATAAAGTGTTCCTCTATATAGGAAAAGTGCGCCTGCTGCGACTGTTTGCCTGCAAGCCGGAGGAAAAGCTATTTTCTTTTCTTCCATTTTAATAAAAACGCCGAATTTATAATTACCAGGACAGAGCCCGCATTATGTACCAGGGCGCCGAACACCGGGTCTAAAATACCCGTCATGGCAAGAATAATTGCAATAAAATTGAGCAGCATGGAAAACGTTAAATTGCATTTGATGATAGTCATCATGCGTTTAGATAAAGCCAGCAGGTGCGGCAGTTCTTTAATTTCATCATTCACAAGCGCGATATCCGCGGCGTCAACGGCAATGTCGCTCCCAATACCACCTAACGCGACACCCACGTTTGCCTTTTTCAGTGCGGGCGCATCGTTTATACCGTCACCTACCATACAAACAGCTGTGTGTTTTTTCTGGCAGCCGTCAACCCACCTGAGCTTATCTTCCGGCAGGCAATTCGCATGCACCTGGCTGATATGCAGCCGCTTCGCAACTGTTTGCGCCGTATGTGCATGGTCGCCCGTCAGCAAAACCGGCTGCCGTTTCAGCGCTATTATACGTTTGACCATTTCTGCGCTTTCCGGGCGCAACGTGTCGGCCAGAACGAGGTATCCCGCTAAAATTCTATCCACTGCAACATAAATAACGGTACAGCCCTGCGACAGATAAGCTTCAACCCCTGAAACTGTGTTCTCTGTTCTCAAAACGCCCTGCTCAGCAAGCAACTGCAGATTTCCCGCAAGGATCTCCCTGCCTTCCACCCGGGCTGATACACCCCGCCCCGGCAGCATTTGAAATTGCTCCGACTGTAAAAGCGGTCTTTGAGCTTTTTGCCCATAGCAACACACCACCGCCTTGCCCAGCGGATGCTCTGAGCGCTGTTCCGCCGCGGCGACAAGTGCATAGAGCCTTTCTTTTGTATATTGCGGCAAAAGGCTGCAAACTACCGCTACCTGCGGCGTGCCGTATGTCAGCGTACCGGTTTTGTCAAATGCAATCTTTGATACGCCGGCCAGTCGCTCCAGGGCATCGCCTTCTCGCACAAGAAACCCATGCTTTGTCGCATTGCCGATCGCCGCCATAATCGCCGTAGGCGTGGCCAGCACAAGCGCACACGGACAAAAAACGACCAAAATGGTGACCGCGCGGATAATTTCACCTGTGATCAACCACGTCAACGCGGCTGCACTGAGCGCAATAATTACAATCCACGTTGCCCAACGGTCTGCAATTCCTACAATTTTTGCTTTGCCGGCATCCGCCGATTGCACCAGCCGTACCATTCGCTGAATGGAGCTGTCCTCTCCCACCCTTGTGGCCTGCATATCAAATGTGCCGAACTGGTTGACCGTTCCGCTTGCGACCTCATCCCCGGCAGTTTTGTCCACCGGCAGGGATTCGCCCGTCATCACAGCCTGATTAACCGAGGTTTGGCCCGAAAGGATCATACCGTCGACCGGAATTGTTTCCCCAGGCAACACCCTTAGTACATCGCCTGTTTGCACCTGCTTTGCCGGTATCATTTTTTCTCTGCCGCCAACCAGCACCCTTGCGGTCTGCGGAGTAAGATGGACAAGCTTTTCTATTCCAGCCCTTGCTTTTGCTACCGTCAGATCTTCCAGCAACGCGCCCAGCTGCATAATAAACGCCACTTCACCTGCTGCGAAAGCTTCACCAATAACAACGGAAGCGATCAACGCAAGCGATACAAGGACATCTGCTTTCATGTCAAACGCAGTAACCAGTCCTATTACCGCTTCCAGCACAATGGGAACACCACAAAGCACAATGGCAATCCAGGCTGCATCAAAAGGCTGTGGAAACAGATCAAAAAGGCTGGCCAGCAACGCAAAGCCTGATAAGGCCAGACAAATAACATCTCTTTTTACGCCGCCCCATTCCAGAAATTTTTCTAATTTTTTCATGTTCAGCCTCCTCTTGCATATCAACTGCGCCTTCATTATACCCATAGGGGTATGGGTTGTCAAGAAAAAAGAAAAAACAGCCTCTCCGGCTGCTTTTTCTCCCACCTTTTTCTGGCATTAAGACATATTGGAAAACCGCTCTACAGCTTTTGTAAAGCTTTCAATGGTTTTATCGGCATCCCCGTGTTCAATCCCATCGCGGACACAGTGCTGAATATGCCCTTCCAGCACTACCTGCCCGGCTTTATGCAGCGCCGATTTTGCAGCGTTGATCTGTGCAAGTATATCTTCACAGGGAACATCCTGATCAATCATGCGGTCAATCGCCTGCACCTGGCCAATAATTTTCCTTAAACGGCGGTGCAGATTGTCTGCATCCATACACTGCCTCATATGCATCCTCCCTGTTCCTAAGCGATCCATTATGGCTTATTGTAGTTACGCCGGCGCACTTTGTCAAGCCGTTTTGCCGTTACAGTACATTGCATAGGTGTTTTTCCCTTTTTTCTTCGCTTTATAAAGCGCCTGGTCCGCCTGCTTGTAATATGTGTAAAAGTCGGCGGCCGAATCACCCGGACACAAAAAAGCGATTCCTACAGAAGCCGCAACAAAGCAGGCTGCACCACCGTTAAGGCAAATGTGGTTTAATTGGTCGCAAAGCGATTGCGCAAGGCTGCAAACAGCCTGTTTACTGCACGCAGCCGCCAATACGGTAAATTCGTCGCCGCCAAAGCGCGCAATGACAGCTTCTGTGTCAAATGTGCTTCGCAGGATATCTGCTGTCTTCTGCAGCACATGGTCCCCCTGCATATGTCCCAATGCATCGTTTATCTGTTTAAAATTGTCTATATCCAACATCAAAAGGGCCGCTGTTTGCGTTTTAAATTGTCTTTTTCCTTTCAGGTAGTCTTCCATCTTTTTCTGGAAAGCCATGCGGTTGTACAGCCCTGTTAAAATGTCGCGTTCTTTATACTGCCGCAGTTCCCTTTTGAGCATCTCCAGCTCCTTTTCCAGCTTATACATTTTTTCCAGCGCTTCGTTTTCCACAAAAACCCCTCCACAACAGATTGCTTTAATCAGCCATATCTTATAATCGTTTTACAAATTTGTCAATGCTCTGTCGGCAGGCATGTGTTCAATCACTATAGCATGGAAAATTGGGACAGACGCTATACAGCAACTATTGTTTTGCTCCGTCTTTTTAATAAGAAGAAAGCTAAAAAGCAACCGCCATTTGGTTTTAATCCACTGGCGGTTGCTTTTCTATATTTATCAATTTTGCCGTTTATGTATAATACTCTTTGTGATAACCGTATCTTTACATTCTTTACTTTTTAAACCACAGCCCTTTTTTCTTGAATACAAACAGAATGCTCCCGGAAGCAAGAAATATAAAAACTAGAATTGCAAAAGGTGTACTACCGCCGGTCTGAACCACTCCGTTGGCCGATACAGCACCTGTTACCGGCTCTGTGGAATCTATAGCTTCCGTGACAGATTCCGTAGGCTCGGTTCCTTCTGTTACCGGCTCTGTGGGGTCTGTAGCTTCCGTGACAGGTTCCGTAGGCTCGGTTCCTTCTGTTACCGGCTCTGTGGGGTCTGTAGGATCAATTGGATTGCTCCCCGCTGCCCATTTAAAAGCATCTGGAAAAATTTTGGCCCAGTCAGCCTCGACATGCGCAAGCGATTCATCAATAAACGTATAGAGTTTATCCGCTGGATAACCTCGCTTTAACAGCGCTTCGTTTGTAAAAATCACCGCTGGCAGGAACCATGTTTCCGTACTGTCGCTTCCTCCACAGGAAAGATACATTTTTGGCAATTGTAAAGGATCGCTATAGTCAATTGTATCAAAAACTTTTTCCAGCTCTGCATCTGTAAAAAATGCCAAGGCAGGTGATAAACAAAGTGCATATCCAAATATATCAGGATAAGTGGTCGCCATATAAAAAGACTCCAGTCCACCCATAGAGCTTCCGCCAATACCTGTATTCCCCCGATCAGGCAATGTATTGTAATGTTTATCAATATAAGGTTTTAATGTATGTACAATAAATTCTGCATATTGTTCCCCGGTGGGTACATTACCGATTGATGCAACTCCATAGCCTGCCGGACATAATTCGTTTCGTCTTTCCATTGCGCCGTGATCAACACCTACAACAATAACACCTTCATAACCCGCATCAATCATATCCGCAATAGATTCGTCTACCTGCCATTCTCCGGAAGATGATGTATATTGGTCAAAAATATTTTGTCCATCGTGCATGTAAAGAACAGGATATCTTTTCGACGTATCTGCAGGATCGTAACCTTTCGGCAGCCATATACGGATATTTCTTTCGCGCTGATCCTCATACTGCGGCATTACCATTCTTACAACTTCAAGCGTACCCCCTGTTACAGTGGTTAGACCGCTGTCTTGCTGAAATCCTATAATTGTATCATTGATAACATTCTCTCCAGGATACACGGTAACTCTTCGATTTGCAACGTTGTTACCCTCCGCGTCTACTTCAGCTTGCCCCCACATTTGTGCTTGTCCATTAATTTGGAGCGTCCATTTGTATTCTGCAATAAGTCCTATGTATGATGCATCTAAAATTTTGGTAAGGCGGTAATGTGTATCATCCACTTTCTCTGCAAACCAATCAGCATCGGTAGGATCCCAATCGTTTAAAGACGATCCCATGCTGATGTTTGCATCATCCGGAATAGCGTATGGAATTGTAATATTGAATATAAGTTCTGCTGTATCATCCGGCGATGATGGCTGAACTGAGGGGTCTCTAACCTGTTTAAAGCTATAAACCGTATCATTTATTATGTTTTCCCCCGCTAATAAAGTAAAGGTACGGTTTTCGTATTCCTCAACCAAGTCCCACATGTGGGTTCTGTCTGCAGTTTCGGCAGTTTGCTGCGTCCATTTATATTCAATGGCAGTTCCAATATATGACGCATCCAAAGTTTTGGTAAGGCGATAATGCGTATCATCTACTTTCTTTGCAAACCAATCTGTATCAGATGGCGTCCAATTATTTAAAGTTGATCCAATACTAATACTTGTCCCTTCTGGCACAGGTTCCGGAATTGTTACATTAATAAATTAACAAATAGATAACTCTATGCATTATCATAAATATTTTTCAATATATAATTTTATATTTTGAATATAATATTAAAAACTTTGCAATTTTGTAAACGAAAAGCGCATTTTCTCCTATCCATTCAAGATAAAATAAAAGGCCAGTGTAACACTGGCCTTTTATTTTTGAAAAGATTTATTTTTGAAAAGATACTGATAAAAAATGCCCTTGTAAGCGCAATTTTTCCGAAAAAGAGAAAGCTGTATAAAAAAGTCTCGCTTCTATCCTATGTAACATAATATGAAAGTAATAACAAATTGGAGCAACCATAAAGATACAATCACAAAAAATCCCCCAAAATAAATGCTGGGATATAAAACGTAACCGGCGGCAAACACTGCCGCCGGTTACAATACAATTTTTATCCTTAGCTGATTGTATTAGAATCCATCTATATCTATAATTAAAGATAAATATCTTCTGAATACCCGGACACCTTTCAGCAAAATTACATTCGGCTATGGATGTTATCCCCCACAACCCTCAGCATCCTGTTTTTGCAGAATACCTTCATGTTTTTACTCTATATAAAGACCTTCTGTCTTTATCAATTTGTTTATAAATTTTATCCCCGGAACGTACAAACAAATCGAAGTTTTTGCTTTTAAGGCTTGCGTCCATAATAAAAATTATACTTGTGTTTCTCAATGCATTTCCTCATTGATACTACAACTGCTCGCTATTCAATTGTAAGTTCTTTCTATAAAGCGAAATTCTAAATATCCTATTCCCCATTGGGTATTGTAAAAAGCTACAGAGGATAAAGAACTACTTTCTTATTTTTCATAATATTTAAAAATGTTTTATCATCTGCCTGTTTCTCTATAAAACAAAAGCGATATTCTCAAACCCGCTTTATATCTGAGCTCCGTTCCGCAGGAACGAAGCTGTAAGAACTTCCAGGTGTCAATTCGCCCATTGGACTCAGCTCCTTTCTTTTCCATTTCCTTAAGGTTCAGCAACTGACTGTCCGAAAAATAAAGCGCACAACGAAAATAAACTGTCTTAGACAAGTACATTTTATTCTTTTACTATCGCTTTTCCCTTCGTTATAATCATGCTTAAAACAGGAACCAAATATTGCCGACAGTTTTTAGTGTAAACAAAACCCTTACTGTGCTTTTGGCTTTAAGCTTTTAACGTTTCTTCTCCAAACCAACTTACACTGCTTAAAACCTTACTGCTTTTCATTGCGGCTGCTTCACTTTAGAATCAGCTTTTGATTCACTGCCTCTCCTTAAGTTCATCTTTATTATAACATCTTTTTTCATATTGTCAATACTTTTTTTAAACTTTTTCTATTTTTTTTATATTTTTTGTTTAGCTAAACTTTTCCTTGACTAAATCTGTACACAAGGGTAAAATAGGAATAGAGTTTTTGGTCTGATCTGAAAGGAATGAGCAGTATGGATAATGAATACGCGGCAGATTTAATAACCCTGCTTGACGAGGAAGACAATGAGCATACATTTGAAATCCTTGACGTAATTGAAAACGATGACGGTGTTTTTTACGCACTTTACCCCGTTTTTGAAACACCGGAAGAGCAAGTGGAGTCTGACGGCGAATACTATATATTTGAAGCTGTGGAAGAAGACGGCGAAGAAGTTTTAACAGAGGTGGAAGACGAAGACCTTTTAAGTAAACTTGCAGAGATTTTTGAAAGCCACTTTGAAGAAATTTATGATGAAAACGACCCGGAAGAGGAATCACTTTAACCCACCGCCTGCCTGATGCGCGAATTGTGTTCATATAACCCTACAATCGATATTTTGGGAGCTTTGCTCCCGCGGCGGATTGCAGACCTCCCGCTAAGCGGACGAAGGGAGCGTGAACCCGCGGGGAGAGCACCCACCTGCTTTTGTGTAGGCAGGTTATCATCAACCAATACGGTCCGGCGGGCAACAATCCATAATAAAACACCGTGCTTACAAGCACGGTGTTTTTGCATATTTCCGAAAGTTTTTATAAACAATATCTGATAGAAACGATTTTTTATGGCGGGAAGGAACTATTTGTGAAAAAGCTTACTTTTGCGCTTGGCGCTACCATAACCGGCATGCTTAACGGTCTTTTAGGTGCAGGCGGCGGTATGGTTGTCGTCCCCATGCTTAATAAAAGAATAGATCGCAAAAAAGCGCATGCAACTTCGGTGTCTATTATTTTGCCAATTTGTATTTCAAGCGCATGGAGCTATCTTCAGGCGGGAAAAGTGACCTTTTTGGATGTACAACCGTATATCTGGTGGGGTGTACTGGGTTCTATTCTGGGCGCATGGCTGTTGCCCAGAATAGATGACAAGCTGCTGAAAAAAGCGTTTTCGCTTTTGATGATTTGGGCAGGCGTTCGCCTGTTGTTGCGTTGAACGCCTTTCTTTCTGCCGCCGCGGGTATTTTATCGGGCCTGTTAGGCGCTATGGGCATGGGCGGCGGGGGTGTACTGATCATTTACCTGAGTCTGTTTACAAATACGCCGCAAGACCAGGCACAGGGGATTAATCTGCTTTTTTTCCTGCCTGCAGCTGTCATTGCGCTGTTTTTTTATCAAAGAAAAAAGCTGATTGTCTGGCGTCTTGCCATTCCTTTTGCCCTTTTGGGAATTTTGGGCTCTTTTGCGGGCGCATGGCTTTCGGCAAATATAGACAACACCTTGCTTTCCAAAATGTTTGGCGCTCTGCTTTTACTGATGGGTTTAAAAACGTTGTTCAGCAGGAAGCATGCCAATAAAAAAAATTCTGCCCATGTGGAAAACGGTTGCAACAGACTATAGTATTTTTTATATAAATATGGTATAATCTTCCTAAACTTAAACAAGGTGGTGTGCTTCTTTGAATGTATCTGTTTTAGGTTGCGGACGATGGGGCTCTTTTATTGCATGGTATCAGGATAGAATCGGAAACCGCGTTTGTTCCTGGGGCCTTCCGGAGGCGCCGGAGCTGTTACAGCTGAAAGCAGAAAGAAAAAATGAATATCTCAGCTTTGGCGATCAGGTAATTTTTACCGATGATCTGACGGCGGCTGTAGAGCATGCCGACGTCATGATTATCTCGATCAGCTCACAACACCTGCGCTCCTTTATGTCGCGCTTAGCCAAAGAAAGCATACAGGGAAAGCCGATTGTTTTATGTATGAAAGGACTGGAGGAAACGACCGGCCTGCGTCTTTCACAAATTGTGGGAAGCTTTGTCGACGAGCAGACCACGCCAATTGCCGTTTGGGTCGGCCCCGGCCATCCGCAAGATTTTGTTAAAGGCATCCCCAATTGCATGGTGATCGATTCCTGCAACCGGTCAGTTAAAGAAATGCTGGTCAACCGTTTTTCAAGTGAACTGATTCGTTTTTACCTGGGCAAAGACATGATTGGAACAGAGGTAGGCGCGGCTTCAAAAAATGTGGTTGGCATCGCAGCAGGCATGCTCGACGGCCTGAACTGCTCTTCTCTTAAAGGCGCGCTGATGGCCAGAGGCACAAGGGAAATTGCACGCCTGATCAAAGCCATGGGTGGAAATGAAATGTCCGCTTATGGGCTGTGCCATCTGGGCGATTACGAGGCGACGCTCTTTTCCCCATTCAGCCATAACAGAAGATATGGAGAAATGTGCGTAAAAGGGGAGCATTTTCATAAGCTTGCAGAGGGCGTTTCCACCACACGCGCACTGATCCGTCTTGGCGCGCAATATAAGGTCGACCTGCCTATTGCAAAAGCGGTAAACGATGTACTGGCAGACCATAAAGATCCAAAGACTACTTTGTCTGCCCTATTTTTAAGAAGTATAAAAGAAGAATTTGATTGACACAGCTTTATTTTTTTCTCCGTTTTGTTTTACCAGAAAAGAGGGCGCATAAGCGCCCTCTTTTTATGAAATTTTATAAGCCTCTTTCTTCTGCACTGCTGACAATAGAATAGTACGCTTTAGAAGTAATGCGGTATACCAGTGCGTAAAACAACGCAAATGCAAGATAACAGCATATTGTAACAAAAATAAGCAATTGCAGGTTTGTAAGGCTGAACAGCACCAGCAGCTTATAGATCAACGGAAAAGCAAACGCAAGATGCAGACCCGCTGCTATAAGAGGAAGGAAAAAGACGGTTAACACCTGAGAATTAATGCTTTTTTTAATCTCCTTTTTCGTCATGCCAACTTTTTGCATGATAGCAAAGCGGGAATGATCCTCGTACCCTTCTGAAACCTGTTTATAATACATAATCAGCACGGCGGCAAAGATAAATACCACACCCAGAAGAATGCCCAGAAAAAACAGCCCTCCATACAACCCATAAAACCCGGCGCGCTCCTCTACCACGCCCTCGCAATAGGTAGAAAATTCCTCTGTAGCACTTGACACGTAAAACTGTTGCAGTCCTTTTTCCAGCTGCTCCTGTATCTGTATTTGCGTCTGATCGTCACAATCCAGGTCAAACGCATAATACCAGTGCATCTGCAGCAGCGGGTCTCCGTCTTCTTCTGTGAGCTTTGTCAATGGAGCGACGTATTCTTCAAAATCCGGGACAAAAATAAAAAGAGAGGATATAACCTGCATGGTGTCCAATCCATTATCAGTAAAGTCTGTCACAACCTTTTGAATTTTCAGCGGTTCCGCCTCGCCGATCGCAATCGTATCCTCCGGATATGCATTCTGCTTTGTCGTATAAATCAGCGCCTGGCCGGGTTTTAATGTTTCATCTTTCCCCATCAACCGGTTATAATCGTCCAAAGATATTATAAAGATTTGCCATACATCGGAATAGGCGTTCAACTGGAAGGCATATGGATTGGAATTGTCCGTTGCAATCCGGCCGTTTTCAATATACCCCACAAACGCGGCAACGTTGTAATCCAACACATTTTGCATACTTTGTCCGTTTTCTGCAACAATTTGAGACGTGCACGCTTTGATTTCTTTTACTTTGTCAGAATGCAGCATGGCCAGGCTGCTTACAGAGGTATCCAGATTAATATTCCGGGGATAACGGCTGCGCAGGCTGTCTTCTGCCCCAATGTACAGGCAGACAGTAGACGACACCATAACCAGCACCATGGTACAGAGAATACAAATAGAAGCAAGTCCCGCGCCGTTGCGCTTCATGCGGTACGCCATAGAGGATACCGAAACAAAATGGCTGGTTTTATAATAGTAGCTTTTTTTCTTTTGCAGAAGTCGGCAAACTGTCACCGAGCCGGCAATGAATAGCAGATACGTAGCGATAATAACCAGCACGGCCGCCACAAAAAACCACAGCATAGCCGTCACCGGCTCCTGAATGGAAACTGCCAGGTAATACGCACCGGCCAGAATAAATATGCCGCACAGCGCTAAAATCCAGTTGGCTTTCGGCGGTTTTTCGCCGGCGCTTTCACTGTGTAACAGCTCAATGGGATTGGTCAGATGAATCTGGCGCAGCGTGTTGAGCAGAAGCAGGGTAAAAATAACGGCGAATAGCGTCAACGTCTGTAAAATTCCCTCAGGCGCAAGCGTTAGGGAAAACGTTGCCGTCCCTTCCAAAATATTAACCATTCCCAGCTCGGCAAATTTAGAAAACACAATACCTGCAAGCAGCCCCAACGCAAGAGACAGCAGCGCAATAAGCAGGCTTTCCCATAAAAGCACACGGACCAAATTGCGTTTTTCCATACCAAGTATGTTATACAGCCCAAACTCTTTTTTTCTTCTGCGGATTAAAAAAGAATGGGTGTAAAACAGAAAAATTAAGGAAAACACACCGATAACCCCGCTACCCAGGCTAAGCGTTCCCTGCATGGTGTCCCCGCCGGCCATACCGGCAAGCACATTGCTGCTCCCTAAGAAAGAAACGATATAGAACATCATAACCATGCCAATACAGGTTAACAGATAAGGCGTATACAGCTTTTTATTTTTCCGAATGCCCAGCCATGCAAGCTTTAAGTAAAATCCCTTTTTCATTTTCTTTCACCGCCTGTTGCAAGCATCGTTAGGGTATCGGATATTTTCTGATAGAGCTGCTCGTTGCTGCTGTTGCCGCGGTAGATCTGGTGAAAAACCTCGCCGTCTTTAATAAACAGCACCCTTCCAGCATGGCTGGCAGCCTTTACAGAGTGTGTGACCATTAAAATGGTCTGACGGCTTTGATTGATTTTAGCAAACAGGTTGAGCAGCTCATCGGTAGCTCTGGAGTCAAGCGCGCCGGTAGGCTCGTCGGCCAGAATCAGGCGTGGGCCGGTGATCAGCGCTCTGGCCACCGCCGCGCGCTGCTTTTGTCCGCCGGAAACCTCATATGGGTATTTTTTTAAAATATCCGTAATGCCAAGCTGCGCCGCAACAGGTGCAAGCCGCTGCCTCATTTCCGTATGAGGCTTTCCTGCCAGTACCAACGGAAGATAAATATTGTCCTCTAAAGAAAATGTGTCGAGCAAATTAAAATCCTGAAAGACAAACCCTAAGTTGTCCCGGCGAAATGCGGTAATGCGGGATTCCTTAATTTGGGAAAGATCTTGTCCGTCCAACAGCACTGTGCCACTGGTTGGCTTATCGAGCGCTGCCAAAATATTCAAAAGTGTTGTTTTACCGGAGCCTGATTCTCCCATAATAGCGACGTATTCTCCCTGCTCCACACGGAAAGATACATTTTTGAGCGCTTCTACCTTATTTCCGCCAAAACGGGTGGTATATACTTTTTTCAACCCGCCGACTTCCAATATACTCATATACGTTCCTCCTATTGCTTTGGTGCTTTCATTGTAGCAAAAAGGGAAACGCAGCGCCATGGAAGCGGCTTACATTTCCCCCTGTACTTCTTACAGTTTTGTAAGAAGGTTATTCTATTTCCAGCTTTGCCTGCTCCAGATAGATGCGTATGACTGTACCGTTGTCCAAAGAGGCATTGGCTGCAATCGCATGCCCCAAATTTTTACAGATTTTCCTGCATAGATAAAGCCCGATTCCGCTTGCCTTTTTATCTTCCCTGCCGTTATACCCTGTATAACCCTTTTCAAAAATACGGGGAAGGTCTTCCGGCGCGATGCCAATCCCCGTATCGCGGATACACAACGTTTTGGGCTGTTCCATATTAATTGTAATCGTACCGGAAGGCGGCGTATATTTCAACGCATTGGAAAGCACTTGCTCTATGACAAACAACAGCCATTTTTCGTCTGTAACAACACAGACATCCACCGGCGTATAGACAAGCCGGATTTTTTTGCGTATAAATTGCCCGGCAAATCTTCGGATAGCCTGCCGAATGACGTCATCCAGCTTATATTCCCGTATAACATAATCGCTGGAGGAAGAATCCAGCCTGACGAAAACAAGCGCCATTTCTACATACTGCTCAATGCGGAACAAGTCGTCTGACAGCCTGCGGGCGAGGTCGGAATCTTCGTTTTGCAGCGTCAGCCGCATGGACGCAATGGGCGTCTTAATCTGATGCGCCCAATTGGTATAATAATCCACCATGTCGGAGTATTGCAGGCGCATCTGTGTCTCCAGCTGCTTTTGCGCAGATGCAAGCAACCTGATAAGCTGCTGATAATCGGCGTCGTCCTGCGTATACACAGGCGGAAAAGTTTCTATTAAAGAAGCCGGAAGACGCATAAGGGCCTGCAGCTGCCGATGCTTGCGGTATGTTTTATAAAAATGAAATGTTAAAAACACAAGTCCCACCAGCATGCAGACCAGCGCAGGATACATTACAGCGCCGGCCGGCAGCCGATATAGCAAAAAGGCGGCAAGAAATACCATACAAAAAAGAAAAAAAGCCAGGATCCCAAGCCGATGCTGCTTTATATAGAAAAAAATAAAATACATCCAACCCCTTCTTTCTTCTTTGATCAAGCGACGATATAGCCCACCCCGAACTTGGTTGCAATAAAATCTGTAAGGCCGACCGCCTCCAGTTTTTTACGCAGACGGTTGACATTGACTGTAAGGGTATTGTCGTCTATAAAATGATCCGTTTCCCATAGACGTTCCATCAGCCGTTCGCGGCTAACTGTTTTCCCTTTATTTTCCATAAGCGCAAGCAAAATACGGTACTCATTTTTTGTCAGCTCAATCTGCTTTCCCCGATAGGCAAGGGTGTTGTCGCCCGTATTTAAAAGCGCGCCGCGATGTTCCAAAACCGGAACAGAAGCCGCAAAATCATAGGTACGCCGGAGCATTGCCTGTATTTTTGCCATCAGTACGCTCCGGTCAAAGGGTTTGGCAATAAAATCGTCGGCCCCCATGTTCATCGCCATAACAATATTCATATTATCCGATGCAGACGAAATAAAAAGGATTGGCACCTTGGAAAGCTTTCTGATTTCTTCACACCAGTAATAGCCGTTAAAAAACGGAAGCGAAATATCAAGCAGCACCAAATGCGGCGCGTATTCTGAAAACTCTGAAAGAATATTTCTAAAATCCTGGGCGCATTTGGCATACAACCCCCATCTTTCCGCTTGTTCCCGGATTGCATGGGCAATCCCCTGATCGTCTTCTACAATGAAAATACGGTACATCTTCACTGCCTTCCTTTTCCTTTTCTTTTGGGAAATATCCGGTAATGGGTTTTTCCCCGTTTCTCTAACACAAATACAGCAACTAAAAAGCCTGCAATAAAAAACAGCGGGCAGTTCCAGTATACAGGAACCACCCGCTGTTTTAAAGAGCAAAAGGCAAAAAATTTTCCGTACTCGCAGAATAAGTCTTAAAAAAAGAAAATTTGCCTTTTGTTTTGTACAGCGCTTTTCAGCGTTTTATTTCAAAAAGCCGTCTATAATTTTTCTTTCCGCCTCTTCCTCTGTTAACCCAAGCGTACACAGCTTTAAAATCTGCTCCCCGGCAATTTTCCCAATTGCCGCCTCATGAATCAGCGAGGCGTCTACATGCGCTGCCTGTAAAGCAGGCAACGCTGTAACCATTCCATGATCCGCCAGAATTGCGTCGCACTCTGAATGGCCGGTGCAGCGGTTATTGCCATGGACATTGGAATAAAACGACTGATGCGAATGCCCCCTTGCAACCGAACGGGACACCAAATCCACGCCGGAATCTTCCCCTTGCAGCGTGACTTCAAAATCTGATTTGGCTGTTTCCCGCCCATCGGTCATAATCCGTTCCCGCACGATCATTCTGGCGCGGGAATGCAGCGTTGCCGTTGTTTTACGTTCGGTGGTATCCACGCCGCGGATCTGGACCGTGTCCATTTCCAGCACGGCGTCTTCCCACAAAACTGCCTGCGTTACAGGATCAATACGACGTAGACCAGCACCGTCTCCCGTTCCTACATGCTTCTCCTTATACAACACATGCGCGCCCTTTTCCAAAACGAAGCGGTGAATCCCGTTATGGCGTGCCTCTTCCTCTCCGTCTGTATGCACGCCGCAGCCCGCAACAATAGTAACGTCTGCATCCGCCCCTATATAAAAATCGTTATACACAAGATCATCTATTCCGCCATGTGTTACACAGGCCGGGATATAGACAGTTTCTCCCTTGGTTCCGGGTTCTACACGCACAACTATCCCGGGCAGGCCGTCTTCTTTGGGTTCAATACTGATATGCTCTGTGGACTGCCTGCCGGCGCAGCGCCCGTTCTCCCGGATATTGAACGCACCCTGAAACGTACCTTTAAATTCAGATACCATGCGTAAAAGTTCAGCCGTAATTTTTTTCATAAATGCGTTTCCTCCTTCCCCAGCGGACAGCGCGGTTTACACTCGCCGGATAAAAGGTTTGGTAAAATTTCTTCCCGCGGGCCCGAAGCGCGCACGCGTCCCTGCGCTACGACAACAATTTCATCTGCAATGGACAAAATACGCTCCTGGTGTGAAATAACAAGCAGCGTACCGCTGTTTTTACGGCGCAGTTCTTCAAAGGTTTCTACCAGACGTGAAAAGCTCCAGAGGTCAATTCCCGCCTCCGGTTCGTCAAAAATAGACAACGGTGCGCGCCGCGCTACAACAGACGCAATCTCTATACGTTTCATTTCCCCGCCGGACAAGCCTGCGTCCAGTTCCCGGTCAATATATTCATTCGCACATAGGCCAACCTTCCCCAGCAGGCTGCAAAGGCCTTCTTCATCAAGGGTTGCGCCGCTCGCCATTTCCAGCAAATTGCGCACGGTAAGGCCTTTAAAGCGGACAGGCTGCTGAAAAGCATATGCGATCCCCTTTTGTGCGCGCTGCGTAATACTGTACTTTGTAATATCTTCGCCGTTAAACAGAATGGCGCCTTTTGCAGGCGTTTCTATCCCGGCTATCAGCTTTGCAAGCGTTGTTTTCCCGCCGCCGTTTGGACCTGTTACAACCACCAGTTTTCCTTTGGAAACAGTAAGATTCATCTCTTTTATAATTTCCTCTCCATCTGGTGAATTCCATGTTATATGGCTTAGCTTCAGCATCCTCATTCCTCCTTTGCATTCTTAAGCAAATCCGCTTTCACTTTACTCTATTTTATTTTCTGTACCTTTAAAGCGCGCATGGCATTAATAATTGCAATTACGGAAACGCCAACGTCGGCAATAACCGCCTCCCACATATTGGCAAGGCCAACCGCGCCCAAAACCAGAAACACTGCTTTTACCGTCAGCGCAAAAACAATATTTTGCCGTACAATACGCAGCGTTTTTCTGGAAATCTGCACGGCCTTCGCAATTTTGGACGGACGGTCGTCCATCAGTACAACATCCGCCGCTTCGATTGCCGCATCGGAACCCATCGCGCCCATGGCAATCCCTACATCTGCACGGGAAAGAACCGGCGCATCGTTGATTCCATCGCCAACAAACACAAGCTCTCCCTTTGCACTTTTCTGCTGCAAAAGCGCTTCTACGCGCTCCACTTTTCCAGCAGGCAGCAGCTGCGTATATACCTCGTCGAGTCCCAACTGTTTTCCTACGCTTTCACCTACCGCCTGCGCATCCCCGGTAAGCATAACCGTTTTCTGTACGCCCTGCTCCTTAAGTTCTTTGACAGCCTGCGCCGCGTCTTCTTTTATTTCGTCCGAGATAACGATATGTCCGGCATATGTTCCGTCAACTTCAACGTGGACAGTCGTCCCCACATGGTGGCAGGGATGCCAGGTCACACCGTTTTCTTCCATAAGCCTGTCGTTGCCCACACACACTTTCCTGCCGTCTATGACCGCACACACGCCGCGCCCGGAAAGCTCATGCACATCGGACAAGCGGGACATATCCATTTCCTGCCCGCAGGCTTCACGAATTGACCGAGCCACGGGATGCTCAGAATAGCTTTCCGCAATTGCCGCAAGCTCCAAAAGCTGCGATTGCGATATTTTATCCGGATGTATAACCGTTACATTAAACACACCCTTTGTTAATGTGCCGGTTTTGTCAAAAACAACCGTTTCCGTTTTGGCGAGTACTTCCATATAATTTCCGCCTTTGACAAGGATCCCGCATTTTGAAGCGCCGCCGATCCCGCCAAAGAAACTCAACGGTACAGAGATGACCAACGCACACGGACAGGAAATGACAAGAAAGATCAGCGCCTGGCCAATCCAATGGCTCCAACGCATATCGAGCACAGGCGGTATAAACGCCAGCAGCAGTGCGCCGATTACAACGCAGGGCGTATAATATTTTGCAAATTTTGTAATAAAATTTTCCGCATGCGCCTTATTGCTGCTCGCATTTTCCACCAGATCCAGAATCTTTGAAACAGTAGACTCTCCAAAAGGCTTTGTCACCTGTATATGCAAAAGCCCAGTCTGATTGATACAGCCGCTGACCACATCGTCGCCCGGTTCTACGCCGCGCGGCAGGGACTCCCCCGTAAGCGCCGCCGTGTCTACAAAGGAGCTCCCATCAAGCACCACACCGTCAAGCGGTATTTTTTCGCCGGCTTTTACAACGATCTGCTCCCCCACGGCAATTTGCTCGGGGTCCACCTGCACTAGCTTCCCGTCGCGTTCTATATTGGCATAGTCCGGCCGGATATCCATCAAAGCCGCAATGGAGCGCCGCGACCGGCCCACAGCATAGCCCTGAAAAAATTCTCCAACCTGGTAAAAAAGCATAACCGCCACGGCTTCGGGGTATTCTCCTATACAAAACGCCCCAACCGTTGCAATCGCCATCAAAAAATTTTCATCAAAAACCTGCCCGTGGAGGATATTGCGTACGGCTTTCCAAAGAATATCCCACCCGATCACCAGATAAGGCGTCAAAAAGGCCAAAAACCTCCAGATTTCCTCCAGTGGCAAGAAAAATGCGCAAATCCATAAAGCCAGGCTGAAAAGAATCCGAAGCAACATTTTTTTCTGTTTTCCCGTCATAAAGCCGCCTCTTTTCTATATGCTTTGTTTTCTATATATATATTAAATTTTAATTTTACAGTCCGGTTCTACACGTTTGCACGCTTTAACGGTTTCCTGTAAAACGCTTTCATATTGCGCATCGTCGGCTGTAAGTGTTAATTTTTGCGACAAAAAGCTAACGCTCACATCCTGTACGCCGTTAATTTTTCTGATTGCTTCCTCCATTTTTCGGGCACAATTGGCACAGTCCAAGTCCACCAGTTTATATGTTTTTTTCATAATAAATCCACCTTTCTATAAAATGCAATCACACAGTTTATTCCTCTACATGCTCCATACCCTGATTGATAATACTGCGTACATGATCATCTGCTAAAGAGTAAAAAACAATTTTTCCTTCCCGGCGGAACTTAACCAGCTTATTGGCCTTTAATATGCGCAATTGATGAGACACCGCGGTCTGCGTCAGATTTAAGAGCTGCGCAATATCAAACACGCAAAGCTCTGCTTCAAACAGCGCATAAAGAATTTTGATTCTTGTCGAATCCCCAAAAACCTTAAAAAGCTCCGATAAATCGTACAGGGTTTCATCCGGCGGCATTTTGGAAACCACTTTTTCCACAGTGTCGCTGTGCACACATAAAAAGGCCCCCGTTTGCGCCTGGGTTTCTTTTTCCATTCTTTCACGTCCCTTCATATGAACATCTATTCATATGATAATACATAAAACCTTTATTGTCAATTGTTTTTTGAAAAATTTTTACATAGCGTTTTCATATTGACTTACAAGCCGTTCCATTTTATAGTAGAAAATATAAATTCAAAATTTAGAATCCTTTTTTATAACAGGGGAACAATATACATATATAACAGGAGGTATTCTATGCATCCGGTTTTATTAGCTGCCGCCGGCACCGGTTTTACTTTTTTAATGACAATGCTGGGCGCTTCGCTTGTTTTTTTCTTTAAAAAGAAAATTCATCCAAATATACAGCGCATATTTTTGGGGTTTGCCGCCGGCGTTATGATCGCCGCTTCCATATGGAGCCTGTTGATTCCGGCAATTGAAACAGCCGAAGAAGCGGGGCAAATCGGCTGGCTGCCAACAGCGGGCGGCTTTCTTTTGGGAATTGCCTTTTTGATGCTGTTAGACGGCCTATTGCCGCATTTACACATACAAGCCGCGCAGCCGGAAGGGCTGCACTCCTCTTTTAAACGCACAACCCTGCTGGTGTCTGCCGTTACCCTGCATAATATTCCCGAAGGCATGGCTGTGGGGCTTTCATTTGCCTTAGCCGCTCAAAAAGGAAATGCACCGGGCTTTTATGCAGCGGCGCTGGCGCTGGCGCTTGGTATGGGCATACAAAACTTTCCAGAAGGCGCGGCTATTTCCCTGCCGCTGCGCCGCGAGGGACTTTCTGCAGCGCGAAGCTTTTTATACGGCAGCTTTTCCGGAATTGTTGAACCGATTTTTGGCATTTTGGCCGTGCTTGTGGCAGGAAACATACAACCGCTTATGCCCTGGCTTTTGTCGTTTGCCGCAGGCGCCATGCTGTACGTTGTTGTGGAAGAGTTGATTCCGGAAGCACATCTGGGTGAGCATTCCCATATTGGAACGTTAAGCGTAATGGGTGGATTTTTAATTATGATGATCCTGGACGTCGCGCTTGGATAAGCAATATATTATAAAAAGGACGCGCAGCCATAGAAACCTGCGCGCCCTTTTATGTTCTAAACACTTCGTTTAAAATACCAGACTGGGCAATTGATACATAATCGTTATCTGCGACCACAATGTGGTCAAGCAGTGTAACGTGAATTAGTCCAAGGGCTTCCGCCACCTGTATGGTTGCGTTTAAATCTTCTTGCGACGGCAGCGCCACACCGCTTGGATGATTGTGCGCCAGCACCGCGTAGGTTGCATTATACAGCAACGCATTTTCTACGATTTTCCTAACATAAAGCGCACAGGCGGAAACTGAGCCCTTGCTGATAACCCCACAGAAAACCTCTTTCAATTTGGCGTCCAGCAGCAATAGTACAACTGCCTCATAATCGCGCCCAATAAATTTATTGAGTAAGATTTCCCCTATCGCCTCTTCACGAATCACCTTTTTTTGGCTGTTATGTTTGTCGTCCAGGTACAGACGGCTCATTTGCGGAAAAAGCTTGATCAGTACAGCGGCGCTTTGCGTAAGGCCCGCTTGCATCAGCGCATCGACCGGCGCGTCAAATACAGCCGATATGGAACCGAACAGATCCAGCAACCGGTGCGCCAGCGGATTTGTGTCTTTTCTGGGGACGGCATAATACAGTAAAAGCTCAAGCGCTTCATGCGGTTCAAACCCATCTAAACTGTTTGAAAGAAATTTCCTGCGCATTCTTTCTCTGTGCCCCTTGTGCATGTCGCCGTTTTGTGCCAAAGCTTCCACCTGCCCCTAAAGCTCCACACTGCCGGACACAGCGTGATCGCTTATATTTTTTATCCCTACTAGCACTGCCACCATGCCCGAACAGCATGATGGCAGTAAATCCGGCCATGCGCCGGACGCTCAAACCTTTCTGGAACCAGGCTTGACAACCGGAAGTTTTCCCTCTTTGCAAAGCGGACAGGTTTCCGGCTCCCAAGATTCTACATCAACCGTTATAACCGACTTAAACGGAACGCCAAAATCAACCTTGCCGCCGGTGCGGTTGACAATGGAGCCCACCCCCACAACGACGCCGCCTGCGCCCTGCACAAGATTAAGCACCTCTTTGACAGAACCGCCGGTTGTAACTACGTCTTCTACGAGCAAAACCTTCATGCCGGGCGTAACAGCAAAACCTCTTCTAAGCTCCATTTCGCCCTTGTCATTGCGCTCTGCAAAAAAATTTTCACATTGTAAATGCCGGCTTACCTCATATGCCATTTGCACAGCTCCCATTGCCGGACCGATTACAACTTGTACACCTTCGCCAGAAAATTGCTTTGCAAGCGCCATACAAAGTTCTTCGCTGTATTTTGTATTTCTGAAAATTTTCGCACACTGTAAATAACGATTGGAGTGCCTGCCGGAGGTAAGGCGGAAATGCCCTTCCAGCAATACGCCGGCCTCCTTTAAAATTTCCAGTACTCTTTCCTCTGTAATCATTTAGCACAACCCTTTCCCATATCGTATTCTTATCTTTTGCCATTATAGCGTATAACCTGCAGAGGCAAAATTACTTAATAGAATTATGGGAAATTTTAAATAAAATCTTTTTTGTCTCTCTGTCACTCTACTATTTTTAAATATTTGTATCTTTTTAAAGTGATATTCACCGTCGTTTCTGAAATACAAATAAAAAATTATATTTTATATTGGAATCCATTTGCCTATTTCTTATATACCCTTACCGGTTATAATTTTCATTTATTATCGAACTGTTCCATAAAACATAAATCTAGTACGCCTGCATTTTAGATAAAAAAAGAAAGAAAATAGAAAAATATTGTCATTTTTTGGGCGCTATGTTATAATATGAAATAAAATAAGGCCGCAAACGTTATCGTTTCTGTTTTCACATTTTATATTGCCAAACTGCTTTTGCTGCTTTATTTCACCAGCAATTGTGTAATATTTTCACATAATTGCAAAAAAGATGAAGATAAGGAGGGAACAATAGAAAGCTGGATTTGGGATGCATTCGTCCATCAAACATACAAAATGGCGGCGTATAGACATATTTATTGCTTTTTACTGTCTGCTTTTTCTGTTTGAACGGCCGACAAAACAAAAGGAGGAGAACAAGATGTTAAGCAAAAAAATGGGAAAAATAGCACTGTCCATACTTTTATCCGTAATTCTATTTTTATCAGCTGTTATTTCTATCGGCGCGGCGACTGACAGCACCTCAGAAAATGAAACGGCAGAGGATTACCGGCCTTACGGATATACCGACCCGGAAAAACCGATAGAAGGGCGCACGTACTTTATCCGTTCAAAAAGCAGCGGAAAGTATATTACTCTTACGGAAGACACGGAAGAAGAGGTTACCATTATTACACAACAGGCCTACACGGGGAACGACGACCAGAAATGGACGCTCAGTGACCCAGACGGCGACGGGATATATCATCTATTGTCCCTTGCAAGCGGGAACACTCTGGCAATTTCCGTAACGCCGGCAATAAATGCAAACAACACAGTTGCAGATGTGCAGCCCGTTTCTACCACAATTGGCAGCATTCTGTTTAAAATTGAGCAAACGACAGACGGCGCAAGCTATAAGCTCCTTACGCAGTGCAGCCACTACAATAAGGTTCTGGCAGTTAGAGGCGCAAGCCAGTATAACGGCGCAAAAATTATACAGTATGACTATAACGGAACCTGGAATGACGAATGGTTTTTTGAATCTCCCATCGATGATTATTCTGTTTTTGATCCGCAGCATACACCTACACCCATAGACGGTGATACGTATTACCTAAAGAATTTAAACAGCGGCCTGTATTTGAGCCTTGGAAACAACAACACAAACGTGCAGCAATCGCGTTTCGACGGTACAGAAAGCCAAAAATGGAAATTTGCACTGCAAGGCGACGGAACGTATAAACTTTCCAACGCCGCTTTAAGCAGCCAAAACGCACTGACCGTTGAAAACGCTTCTACTTTAAACAACGCAAATATTCTGGTACAACCCGACACAGACAGCGACGCCATGAAATTTAAGCTTGTAAGAAATGCAGATGGACAGACCTACCGTATTCTTACAAAGCTTTCCAACTACCAGAAATGTATGACCGTCTATAGTGCCGGAACAGTGCACGGAATCAATATTATTCAGTACACCTATAACGCCGGTCAGAACGACTGCTGGGTTTTAGAAAAAGACCGGCCTGTCATGCAAATTGAGAACAATAAAACTTACTACATCAAAAACAGGCGCAGCGGCCTGTACCTTGACACATTAAACAGTGCAACAACCGCCGGCACACAGGTGATTCAGCAAACGCTTGATCCAGATGCGGCCACACAAAGATGGAAAATTGTAAACACGGCTAATGGAATTAAAATTCAATCAGATGCAAGCGCCGAGACCGATTTGGCCTTATCTGTAGAAAATGCACAAGACAGCAACGACACCGCTATTTTGCTGGAAGAGTACAACGCGCAAAACGACGGCATGCATTTTAAAATTATCAAAAACAGCGACGGTTATTCCTACCGGCTGCTTACAAAAAACAGCAACTTTAAAAAATGTGCTACTGTTCAGTCCGCTTCATTTTTCGCCGGCGCCAATATTATCCAATATAATTACAACGACGGCTGGAACGACGCTTGGATTTTAGAGCCCGCCATTGAAACCAATGTCTATTATGATAATCATTATGTTTCTGAAAATTCATTATCAGATGCAGAATATTATATTAAAAGCAAGAGCAGTGGTTTAAATTTAGACGTATACTGGGGATATGACGAGGACGGAAACAATATCATTCAATGGACGCCAAACGGCGGAGATGGGCAGCGCTGGAAATTTGTACCGGCTGGAAACGGAACCTATAAGATTATGACCATGTTGGGAAACAGCACAAGAGGACTGTCTGTAAACCCGGCGGACAACAGCAACAACGCTGACATTGAACTGAAAACCTATGACAACAGCAGCGGCATGCGCTTTAAAATACTTCGCAACAGCGACGGCCTTTCTTACCGAATTGTCTCGGAATGCAGCAATTTTACAAAAGGTTTAAACGTCTACTATGACGGTAAGGAGCCTGGCGAGGAAATTATTCAGTATACTTATATCGGAACCGGAAATGACGAATGGTACTTAGAATCAATTGCGCAGGATACCGATCTGACTGTACTGGAAGAAAATCCTGAAACTCATATTGTCAATGGTTTAAAATCGTATTGGGAGGAACTGTCGGAGGCAATTTATGAAAAAACCTCCGTCCACCTTGTTAAAAGCTATATAAAGGTAAATTCTCCCGTAGACCAGTGTGCTTCCGGCAACAGCAGCACCTGCAGCCATGAAGAGCGTCATAAGGACTGGGGTGTACTTCTCAATTGGATTTCCAGCTATAACCAACAACTGCATCCCGGCAGTTTTGCATGTTTGTTTACCGGAACTATTTATGAAAACGGAGCCCGCGGCGGACTTGCCTATACGGCAAAAAACGGAAACGCCTTTGTCATGAATTATACGCAAGATGGTGGGCTGTATTCCAATGTTGGCGTAATGGCACATGAATTCACCCACAATTTTGGGGTATTCCACCATATAACAGAAGACCCAAACGGTGAGGCCTACAACGGCGTATGGTCCTGTTGCCAGGGAGGTTTGCCGGGTGTAGACGTTTGTACACAAAAACCGGACTACTGGTGCGACCACTGTCTGCGCAAGATTATCTTCTTTGCCTCCGCACATGCCGGTTAATTACACGCTCGGATAAGCGGCATAAATTAAAAAGCGCCATTTAAGAAACCCGCAATACAACAAGTTGTATTGCGGGTTTCTTTTATTTGTGCGCATGGCAAGCGTAAAACAATCTACTGCCTTCTATACTGCTGCGGAACTTCGCCGATTTTTTCTGCTTCGGGCGAAATCACACACAACAACGGCTGCCGATACTGCAAACACAGCAATGCTGATCCACTGCGATGTGGAAAGCCCGAAAAAAATCCCACGAATCTGGTCGCCGCGCCAGAATTCCAGAATAAAACGTATAACCGGGTAAGAAAGCCCATAAACCAAAATCAGCCGCCCTTTTCCAGGCTTTTTCTTATGAAAAAGCCAAAGCATACAAATTGCCAGCAAAAAATTTGCGGCCGCTTCCACCAACTGGACAGGAAAACGGGAAACGCCGTTTGCCTCTGGCACCAGTGAATTTGTATAAACAAACCCAAACGGCGATTCCACACCATAGCAGCATCCGCCCAAAAAACAGCCGATTCTGCCAAAGGCGTGAAATAGAGGGATTGCCGGGCTTAACAGGTCTGCATAACCAGCCATATCCTGTCTGGAAGCCTTTAAATAAATGGCTGCGGCAATCACCGCCCCGATTAGTCCTCCGTAAAAAACCATACCTCCAAAAATATCCGCACCATAAGCCGCAAAGGAATCCCAGCTTTGAAAGACCTTGTCCAAATGTGTAAACGCATAACCAATTTTCCAGGCATGGGTAAGGCCATAAAGCAGATGCGCGCCAAGAAAAAGCCCCAACGCAGCCCACAGGCTAAGCGTAACAACCGTTGTACCTTTTAAATCCTTACAACGCTTAAGCCCAGGCCGAACAACGGCCAGATAACATGCAAGAATTCCCAATCCCACCATAATACCGTAGGTAGATATTTCTCTTCCAAAAAGATGAATCAGGGGAAACATGAAAACCTCCATTTAAAAAACAAGGCAGGTGTTCTGCAATACAGAACACACTGCCCCGCGTTTTCCAATTGTAAAAAATTAGTATAAAGAAGAAAAAGAAGAATAGGAAAGTCCAGACCCCGCAATGCCTGCAACACTGCAAATTACACAAATAGAGCACACAAGTGCGATACCGGAGCATGCTACGCCAATAATGGAAAGAACCATACCGGCTGTCGCCAAGCTGCCGCTTGTGGAATATTCATTCATGCTCTTTTTGTAATTGTTTGCAAGAACAATTCCCACAATACCAAGAGCCAGCGTTACAATTGCGCCAACGCTAATAAACCATGAGATTGCAATACTGACAATACCCAAAACAAGTGAAGCAATCGCTTTGCCCTTGTTGGGGTCCTTAACAGGGCCCATCGGGGGTTGCGTATTCATTGGCGGCTGCTGGTAGACCGGCTGCTCCTGCGGCTGATTGTTCATGGGATCCTGCTGGGGGATGTTGTTATTGTTGTTATCCATTTTTAATGCCTCCTCAAAAGTAAAATAACAAAATGAGTACCCCTCACGCTGTTATATACAGTTTATCATACTAAAATATATATTGTCAATATACGTAAAAAAGAATCGCCTGAAAAGATTTATTTTTTTTCATACATTTTTTCATAATAGCTTTGGTAGTCGCCGCTGATAATTTCCTCCCACCAGTCCTTATGCTCCAGATACCACTGTATCGTTTTTTCAAGGCCGTCGTTAAAGTTTGTTTTGGGCAGCCATCCCAATTCTTTATGAATCTTTGCCGGATCAATTGCATAGCGCCTGTCATGCCCCGCCCTGTCCTTTACAAACGTAATCAGGGAGGTATCCTTCCCCAGAATATGCAGAATCTGCTTGACAACGTCAATATTTTTTCTTTCGTTATGTCCACCTATGTTATACACTTCTCCGGCTTTTCCCCTGCGCACAATCAAATCCACCGCGCTGCAGTGATCCTCTACATACAGCCAGTCCCGTACATTTTCTCCTTTGCCATATACAGGCAAGGGCTTGTTGTGCAGCGCATTGATTATCATAAGCGGAATCAGCTTTTCCGGAAAATGGTACGGTCCGTAATTGTTAGAACAGCGCGAAATTGTCACGGGAAGCCCATAGGTTCTGTAATATGCCAGCACAAGCAGATCTGCCGAAGCTTTACTTGCCGAATATGGGCTTGAGGTATGCAGCGGTGTTTCCTCTGTAAAAAAGAGGTCTGGCCTGTTCAGCGGTAAATCGCCGTATACCTCGTCTGTAGAAATCTGATGATAGCGGGAAACGCCGTAAGCCCTGGAAGCGTCTAGCAGTACCTGTGTACCCAAAACATTGGTTTTAAGAAACACACCGGGGTCCAGTATAGAACGGTCCACATGGCTTTCCGCCGCAAAATTGACCACCACGTCAAACTGCTCCTGTGCAAACAAGTCAAAAACGTCCCTGCGGTTTGTTATATCGCCCCTGACAAAGCGAAAGTTTTTATTTTGCAGTGCGCCCCTGAGCGTTTGCATATTTCCTGCATAGGTCAGGCTGTCGAGGCAGACAATTTGATCATCCGGATGCGCCTGCAGCATATAATAAATAAAATTGCTGCCGATAAAACCGGCGCCGCCTGTTACTAGAATTTTCATTTTACCGCCTCCTCCGCAAGAGAAAGAAGATACCGGCCATAATCAGTCATTTGCAGCTGCCGGCCAATTTCTTCGAGCTGCTTTGTATTGATAAAACCACGCCGCCACGCGATCTCTTCCGGGCAGGATATGTAAAACCCCTGACGGGACTGAACCGCTTCCACGTATTCCGCCGCCTTGAGCATGCCCTCGGGCGTGCCTGTATCCAACCACGCCATTCCGCGCCCAAGCAGTGAAACATGCAGCCGTCCCATTGCAAGGTAACGCTCGTTTACAGAAGTAATTTCCAGCTCTCCGCGTGCGGAGGGACGTATGTCTTTTGCTATATGTACAACGCTGTTATCGTAAAAATACAGACCGGGTACCGCGTAACTGGATTTTGGCTTTTCCGGCTTTTCCTCAATAGAAACAACATGCTGGTTTTGATCGAACTCTACAACGCCAAAAGCAGACGGATTTTTAACCGGGTACCCAAAAATGGTAGCGCCTTCTTTTCTTTTTTTCGCCGCATTGAGCACCCGCGTGAAGTCCTGTCCATAAAAAATATTGTCGCCCAGAATCAGGCATACGCTGTCTCCGTTAATAAAATCCTCTCCGATGATAAACGCCTGTGCCAACCCCTGTGGTTTTTCCTGCGCTTTATAGGAAAGCGATATGCCAAAGCGTCGGCCATCCCCCAACAGTTTTTCATAAAGCGGAAGATCGTCCGGGGACGAAATCACCAGCACCTCCCGTATGTCTGCCAAAAGCAAAACAGATAGCGGGTAATAAACCATTGGTTTATCATAAATTGGTAAAAGTTGTTTGGACACCACCTGTGTCATTGGGTACAAACGCGTACCTTTGCCGCCGGCAAGAATAATTCCTTTCATGGTTCCCCTCCCCTTTGACAAGCATTGTCAAAACTCTCTTTCGTCTTTTTTAAACGGCCCTGCGTCTTACAGCATTATTCTGCTTTATTCCGTAGTCCTTAAAGGGAAAATATAATGACCCCCGCAATAATCACAAGAAGACCTGCCAACTTTTTATTGCCAATCTTTTCTTTTAAAAGGAAAAAGCTTAAAAGGGCAACAAAAACATATTCTGTTGCACCTAAAATTGGCCCCATGGACAGCGGTACATATTTATATGCAAAAACGGTACACAGGGTTGCCAGAAAAAAAATTGTATACGCGAGGATCACGCGCAAATTGAAATATTCCCGAATTTTATTTCTATAATGGATTCCTGCGCTTTTTTTAAGGATAATCTGTGAAACAGACGAAACAAATACGCCCAAAAGGTACAAAAGCGTATATAGCAATAAATCATTCATTGGCCGTCACCACCAAACATACGCCGACCAGTACAATGACGGCGCCAATGAGCATATTGACAGTAATTTGCTCATGAAAAATAAAAAAGCCCCATAACATTCCCCATATAATCGTAACCGCTTTGTTACAAAAGGCCGTCGTCAGAGAAATCCGCTTTAAAACCTGCTGCCAAAGAATTGCATAAATTCCCAGGTTTATAATCATCAGGCCGTAAAACAGACAAAATTCAAACGATAAAAAATCGTAGGACGCGGCAAATTTCGACAAGAGTCCACACAAGGAAATTTGAAGCAGAATAACATGTAAAAATATGTAATCTTTTACTTTTGGCTTATGATTCATCAATATCCTCATTCATTTCTGTATAATTTAATGCATTTCTAACTTCATACTGCGGCATATTGCTCAACAATATGTAAATTCTTCCCAGATATTCCCCAAGTATGCCCAGCATAAGCATGATAAGCCCGCCAATAAACAGAAGGACGGAAACAATTGAGGTATACCCGACTGCGATATTCGGGAAAATCAACTTTCTTACCACCAGAACAATTCCGGCAATGATACCCACCGCAGCGCACAACGACCCCACGATAGACGCAAAGCGCAAAGGGGCAATGGAAAAATTGGTAAAGCCCTGCAGCCAAAGTTTAAGCAATTTTTTAAAGCTGTAATTGCTGCGTCCGCAGATTCTTGCCCTGTGCTCCACTTGCACATTTGCGATTCTTCCTGTGACCTGCAGTAAATATCCGCCCAACGACGGAAAAGGGCTTTTGTAATTTTTAAGCGCCTGTACGGCAAATTTGCTTAAGGCAAAATAGCTTGACAGCTGTATGCCCTTTGGCTTTCTGTTTGTAAATTCCAATATTTTGGAATTAATGCGGCTGGTCGCTCTTTTAAACAAAGAATGCTTTTTGGAAGAAAACTGTGCATAGACCACATCAAAGCCGTCTGAAATTTTATCCACCAGCTTAAATAGCTCTGCGGGAGGATGCTGTCCATCATCATCCATAAAAACAGCCACATCCCCTTTTATATACCCAATTGCAGCCATTTGTGCAGACGCCTGTCCATAGTTTTTGGACAAATCCACGCCAATAATTTTGTTGTCTTCGCTGCACAATTGTGTAATAACTTCAAACGTATTATCCGGGGAGGTGTCGTTGACAAGAATAATCTGATAGTCGGTATTTTCCCTTGTCTGAATAACCGACTTTATCTCATTGACAACCTGCCTGAGCGTTTTGGACGAATTGTAACAGGGTATGGCTATGGAAATTATCATCGTATCATCTCCGGATCAAATTTTTCACGAAGCTGCAGTATTTTTTTTGCAGTGTAAATATCAGGCGTACAGTTAAATAAATCAAAATGTTCTTTTATGACCTTCTCCGGGTAATTCCACCATTTGCTTTTTTGTAAAACAGCAATAATATCCTCTGAAAATCTTTTTCTGACAGGCTTTGCAGGAACTCCGGCAACAATGGTATACGGATCGACGTCTTTCGTAACCACTGCGCCGGCGGCAACGACCGCACCGTCTCCCACCGTAACGCCCCTACATATACATGCATTGGCCGCAATCCAAACGTCGTTTCCAATCACACACTTTTCCTTAAACCGATTATAGCCGGGCGCATGGCCTTCCGGGAGCATCCCAAAATCGGGCGAATAAAGAAAAGCGTGCGTTGTCGTTTTTGTATAGTCATGATTGGCGCCCCCGATGCTCACATTCCAGGAAACAGAGCAAAAGCCGCCCACTGTACAGTGCCAGGCTGTAAAATTTCTTCCTGTATAGGTGTACCTTCCGATACAGGAAGAATAAATCATTGCGTTTCTTTGAATTGCGACATGCTCAGAAAAGCTGGAATCTGCAATTCTGGAAAAATCGCCAATGCTGGTATGCACACCCAGACGGCAGCGCTGTACATTGCAGTTTTGATATATTTTTGCGTCATCTTCGCAGCAGGTATCTAAAACTACAGACGTATCGTGAATAAAAACTTTTTTTGTATCCATTGACTACTCCAACACAAATTGAATATTTGAAACAACCTTTGTTATCAATTTTTCGCATTCCTCTAACGTGTTCCCCTTTACGATGACCTGCCCCAGGCAATCGCGCGAATTTGAAAAACGGTTAATCGTGTCGCCTTCGTGTACAAAAAAAGTGGTTTCGACAATATCGCTGTGATCGCCGTTCTGATTGATAATTTTTTGAATAGTCCCGCTTTTTTCAGATAACAACATTTTGGCATAACAGGGGGTAGGTTTCTTTTTTGCTGCATGAAAATATGCTTCGGGGTTCTTCCCCAGCGCCGTATCAATAATCATTCTATAAATATCAACGCCATAATAAATAGACGTAAGTTCCGGCAAACAATTGGCGCCGATTCTGCCGGTAAGCTCAATCATATATACCTTTTTGTCTTTTAAGATCATATCAATATTCACAGCGCAATTGTTTAACTCAACTGCGCTTATGGCCAGGGAAACTTGCTCATACACCTGCTGCAAAACGTCTTCTTCCAACTGTAAAGGCGCATAGTGCCCCACAGGAATGGCGGTGCCTGCCATATACGTTTCGTCGCCGCACGGCAAAATAAACAGAACTTTGTGGTCTACAACAAACGCCTGCGCGCCAAACTCATACCCTTCTATAAACTCTTCAATAATACAAAAATCCTTTTTTGTCTCATGCATAGCCTTCTCATAGCCGTCAAGGAGTTCCTCCCTGGTCCTTGCTATAAAAATCCCTCTGCTGCCCTGCAGATCCACAGCTTTAATAATCAGGGGCAGGTGCAATACTTCTAAAACACGTTCCATGTCTTCTAAAGACGACACCTTTTTAAACCGCGCCGTATTAACGCCTTTTTCCATAAACGCAGTTTTCATCAGCAGTTTATCTCCGCACAATTTGGCGGACCGTTCAGATAAGCCGTTCAAACGGTTTTGTTCGCACGCGTAGCCAAGCGCCGGAACACCTGTGTCAAGGCAGGCGGTTGCTATGCCCGAAACGCCAAGCCGCATTGCCGCCTGCGACACCTGCTGCGGGTTAGAAATGTCTGCATGGCAGATTTCGTCGGCATATGCAAACCCCGGGTAATTGCCAGGAATGCTTGTAACAACTGTGGTATACCCCAGTTTCTTTGCAGTTTGGATTAGACCAACCTGCCCCCTGCCGGCGCCCAGGATCATAAGTTTCTTTCCCATAAATACAACCCCCGCATTAAATTGTTAGTTTGTTAAAATATAATATCCCAGTCTTGTTGCGCTGTCTTTTATTTTTCCAAGATTAGATAAATCAATTGCGCTGGTCCGGTAAATCGAAGCAGGATTTTCTGCTTTTATTTTTTCCAGCGCACGCACGTCTTCTTCCGAAAAGAGAAAGCGGATTTCCGCCTTGCTCACGCTTTTGCCAGCCGGCCTTAAGTCTGGCGCCTGGCCGCAGGCAACATCTATGACCATTTTTAAAAAATCATAGCCTGTGGAAAGGATGACCAGATCTGACCCGATACAATCGCCACCCATACGCGCCCCGACTTCAATTAATCCTATATTCCCCGCTTTGTCAATCTTAAATTCGCTGTGGCTCGCCCCGTTTTGTATACAAAGTGCATCAAGGGCTTTAAAAACAACCGCTTTCGCCTTTTCCTGTATCGCCTGCGGTATGTCTGAAGGCTGTCTGTGGCCTGTTTCTATATAATGCGGAGCACCAGTTGTAAACTTTTTTGTAAAGGCAAGAAAGGTATGTGCTCCGTGATAAGAGATGCATTCGCAGCTGTATTCCTGCCCTTCAATAAACTCTTCTATTATCACCTGTTTTTCAAACGCGCTCTGTATAGACAGATCGACCGCCGCCTGCAAATTTTCAGGCGAAAGCACTTTGTAAATCCCCCTGCTGCCGCTGCGGTCGGTTGGCTTTACAATTAACGGATAACGAAAATCCGCAAGCGCGCAAAAGTCAATAGACGCCCCTGATCTGATGAACCTGGGCGTAGGAATTCCATGGTTCAAAAACGCCCGACGCATTTCAAATTTGTTGGTACATTTTTGGGAAACGGCATAGGGGTTTCCATTGAGGGAAAGCGCCTGCGCGACATAATTTACCGTAGGGACCGCAAGGTCGGAGGCGATGGTTGTAATACCGGACGGACGTATTGTTTTACAGATACGCAAAATTTCTTCCTTTTCGGTAATACTGACCGGATAAAAAAAATCTGCCGTCTCTTTGCCGACCGCTCCATCCTCCCAGGCAAAAACATGCGTTTCAAACCCCAGTGCTCTGGCTTTTAAAATCAGGCGGTTTTGAAAATCATTGGCACCAATAATCACAAGTTTTTTCATACGCTCGCCGCCCTTTCCAGCGCCGCCGTGCCGCCTTGGTTGTAAAATGCACGGATATGCTCTGCAACATACGCAATTGTCTCTTCCTTTATCCCGTAATACATGGGTAGACGCAGCAGGCGTTCGCTTTCCTGGGTGGTATAGTGGTCTTCCCCACAAAAGCGACCGTACTTTCGCCCGGCCGGCGAAGTATGCAAAGGCACATAGTGGAACGCGCATGCTATTCCCCTGCTTTTTAAATACGCCATAAGCAGCGTGCGTTCCTGAAGGTCTTTGACCTTAATATAAAACATATGCGCATTATGCATACAGTCCTGCGGGATATACGGCAATTGAATTACGCCTTTGTCCGAAAGAGGCTTTAGCTGCGCATGATAGAGCGACCAGCTTTTTAAGCGGTTCTGGTTTATTTGCTCCGCCTTTTCAAGCTGCGCTGTTAAAAACGCGGCGTTTAAATCGCTTGGTAAATAAGAGGAACCTACATCAACCCAAGTATATTTATCAACCTGGCCGCGCAGAAAACGGCTGCGGTTTGTTCCTTTTTCGCGGATAATTTCCGCACGCTCATACAGACTTTCGCTGTTAAGCAGCACTGCACCGCCTTCGCCCATGCTGTAATTTTTTGTTTCATGAAAGCTAAAGCAACCCATGTTGCCTAACGTGCCCAGTGCCTGTCCCTTATAAAAAGCCATTACGCCCTGCGCCGCATCCTCTACAACCTGCAGGCTGTACTTTTGCGCAATTTGTAAAATTACATCCATATTACAGGCAACGCCCGCATAATGCACCGGCACAATCGCCCGGGTTTTTTCTGTAATTGCCTGTTGGATCAGGTTTTCGTCCATATTCATTGTATCGGGACGAATATCTATAAAAACAATTTTTGCACCGCGCATGACAAAGGCGTTGGCTGTAGAAACAAACGTGTAAGAGGGCATAATCACCTCATCACCCGGCCCGATATCCAGCAGAATCGCCGCCATTTCCAGCGCATGCGTACAGGACGTCGTCAACAAAATTTTATTTGCACCAGTCAATTGACACAGCAGTTTCGACGCCTTTTGGGTAAAAGGGCCGTCCCCGCAAATTTTTTGATTCGAAAGCGCCTGCTGCATATAAGCAAGTTCTGTTCCCACATACGGCGGGACGTTAAACGGTATCATAATCTTTCTCCCTTTTATACGACAATTCCCTTAAAATACAGTTTATTTTACCATATATACAGTGTTTTTACAATACAATTTTAACTTTTTCGCATACAAACAGCGCCGTACGAGCTCCCATACGGCGCTGTTTGTATATACCATGCAATGCCCTCGCGCTTGCCGACATAAAAAGATTATGCCCACAGCCGGCGATGTGCAGGCACACCCTCTTCATATAGAAACTCATGGATCAGGGCGTATGCAACCTTAACATGTGTGTATAACGGCTCCAACGAAAAAAAGCCATGCAATACATCCGGCATGCGGAACACAGTTACCTTTACTCCAGCCTTTTCCAGGCGTTGCCCATACGCTTCCCCTTCGTCACGCAGAGGGTCATATTCCGCTGTTATAATCAGTGTGTTGGGCTGCTTTTTTAAGTTTTTTGCAAGTAACGGTGCAAAGTAAGGATTATGCAGATCCTGATCACTTCTTTTGTAGCGCTCCATATCCTCACAGATCTGCGCAGAAGTCAGAAGGTAGTCCGTACCATTTTCCAAAACAGAAGGAAACGGCGCGTTTTCCGTGTGGTCGCTGTTGGTAACAGGGTATAATAAAATTTGCTTTTGTACTGCGAACAGGCCCTCATCCTGCGCACGCAGGGAAACCGCCGCGGCCAGGTTTCCGCCAAAGCTGTCTCCAATTAACACAATATCCGCAGGATTTACCCCCAACTGCCCGGCGTGCGCATAAAGCTCCCGCGCCGCTGCATAGCAGTCGTCCAATCCCTTTGGAAAAGAATTTTCCGGCGTTGGGCTATATTCCACCGAAAAAACTCTGCAAAAATTATAAACCGCCAGATTTGCGCACATAAAACGATAAGCCTCTGCCCTCTCTCCAGTCCACCGGTTGGCATGAAAAAATAAAAGAATTTTTCTACTCTTTTGCTTTATAGGGGTATATATATGAACCTGAACGTTCCGCCTGCCGCTTACAACCCTTTGCGCCCATATTTCGCACAAAACCTGCTTGGAGGATAATGAAGCGTTCATCTGTTCAAACGAGCAATAGAGCTTGTGCATTTTCTTTATATCCACACCTGAAGGCCGAAAGGCCCCCAGCATTGAACGAACCGCCCTGATCAGCATGGCACTCATCCTTTCGCATGAAAAGCGCATAATTATATCTTCAATTCTATAATACTGCTGTATAAAAAAATAATCAAGTACAAAATTAAATAAACTAAAATTATTTCTTCAGAAACATGTTGTTTTTACCTTTAATAAAACAGAAAAAGTGCGGTGAAACCACTTTTCCAGAGACGGAAAACGCAGAAAGGTTTTCTGTACATAAAAAACGCGCGCCTTGTCTTTAAGATCTGTAAGCCTCCGGTGCATATCTAATATTTCAGCATTGTGCGGTTAAAGCCAAGCGTAGGCCGGTATTCGAAAAACGCAGCACTTTTTTTAACAAGATATAAGTCCCTTTCTTCCTGTTTTACTCCATCCGGTTCAAAAACAGCCGGAGCAAAACTTTTCCCGTCATCGCGGATAATCACGCGCAGCGCTTCCGACTCCTGTGCAATGTACACCTCTATGCTGCAGCGCTTTTTCCCGCCGCTGTGCTCAATTCTATTGGTAACAAGCTTGTCCACCGCCAAAAGCGCTTTGTCCGCCCTGTTTGTTTCCACGCCGTTATTCTGCAAATACGCCTTCGCCTGCAAAAGCGTGCGGGAAAGGTCCGGTAAAGTCCCTGCAAAAGAACATACAAACACGGGGCCCTGTTCTTTGAGCAGTAAAAATCTGCTCAGCCCCTTTTTTCGCGCCTGTAACGCAGATACAGAAAGCCAGAGCAGCAGTGTTAAAATTTCCGCCGCCAGATACCCAGACCATACGCCGTTGAGCCCCCAAAAGGCAGTGAACAAAAGCGCACAGGCAAGCAACGCCACCAGGCAACGGGATAATACGATCATGGCTGAAAAAAAACGCTTTTCCGTCGACTGGTAGAAATAACTCATTAAAACATTGCAGGTCATCAGCAAAACAGCCGGCGCGTATATGCGCGTAGCCATCACTGCATCCTCTAAAATTGCAGGATCGGTCACGCCAAACAGCCGTGCAAACGGCTGCGGAAAAACTTCCAACAACAAAATTACCGTGCCGCAGATCACCGCTGCCGTTTTATAGGCGACGCGCATGGTTCGGCGCATTGAACAGTTGTTTTTTTCCCCATAGTACACACTGACCATTGGCTGAATGGTTTGACTCATTCCTTCAAAAATAGCCAGAGCAACCACAGAAATATTGTATATTACGGTATATACGACCATTCCCTTTGTGCCAGAAATTGAAACGATCAAATGATTAAATAGCAAAATTACAAGGAACTGGCAGATAAAGGTTAAAGAGGTGCTTGCTCCGCTTTTAAGCACACGCAAAACCTGTCCGGGGAAAATTCCTTTTGGCACAAAGGACAGCGTATTTTTTTCAGACAAAAAATGCGTGGATATAATGCCGGCGCTTAACCCCTGCGCAATAACAAGCGCCCAGGCGGCGCCTGCAATTCCTATAATTGGGACAAGTACAAGATCCAAAACAATATTTGCAAGTATGGCAACCAGCATACCGGACATAGAAAGCCGTGCTCTTCCATCGCTTCGCACATAAAAAGCGATGCACGTATTATACAACACGACAGGAAACCCGCCTAATATAACCACCGCGTATTCTTTCACATATTGGTAAGTTTCTGTATTTGCGCCCAAGATTTTTATAATCCCATCGATAAAAACGACGCATATAATTCCCAACAAAATGCCAAGCAGCGTGACTGTAGAAATAGCCGTTGTAAAAATTTTATTGACAGAATTGCGGTCGCCGCGCCCCATATCAATATTCATGGCAGTGGCGCCGCCGACTGCAAAAATAATGGCAATTGTATTGATAAGCATAAAAACGGGAGAGGAAAAGGTCACCGCGGAAAGCGCCGCTTCCCCCATAATATTACCCACTATGACCGTGTCGGAAAAAGCGCCGACGGCGGAGAGCAAATTCGTCAGAATTGTCGGTACAAGCATACGAAAAAAAATTTTTGAAACCAATGTATCTGGCATGTTGTAAACTCACCACATTTCTTACCTTATCGCCGCCGGAACACAGATATAACACACTGCGCTGCGTACCGGCCTTGTTTTACAGAGGCGGTTGCGCAGACATTCTTTCATTACAGAAAAGTATGCGGCGCCGCATTTTCATTTTTACACAGGGCCATAAATGCATTTAAGTATGCATAACGGTTATGTAATAACCGCCGCTTTTAACACTTTTAACGATATAAATAAAATCCTGTTTGTCATAAAAATTTGTGAATTTTAATCACTCTAATTTAATACTATTTTATATGATATCAATACACAAGTCAAAACATTTTTCCCGAAAAAATGCATAATTGCGTTGTATTTTGCTGTACGCAAAATTGCTCTTTTTCGCTATTGTCTGATACAGCGTAATATGTACTTTTATGTAAACGTAAACAAATTTTGAATTTCCTGTTTTTCTCTTGATTTTACACGCACAATTTATATAATAGGCATAGATGTTCTATTACTTTGAAAGAGGGCTTCCTTCTATGCTGTATACGCTTCGACAAAAATTATTGATCTTTATGTCCGGCAGAAATGGAGTAGACCGGTTGTGCTTTGCACTGCTGATCCTTTACCTGATTCTGGGAATTGTCAACCTGTTTTTCAAAACGCTGGTTTTGCAAGTTCTGATGTTGCTTGTTCTGGCGTATCTGGTTTTTCGGATTCTTTCCAAAAATGTGTACCGTCGTTCTCTGGAATGCGAAAAGTTTGATTATATATGGAAAATGGTAAAGAACGCATGTAAAACACTCTATTTGCGGCTGCGCGATATAAAAACGCACCGGTATCGCAAATGCCCGGCGTGCAAAGCAATCCTCCGTCTTCCAAAAAAGAAAGGTAAGCACACAGCCGTATGCCCAAAATGCAAAAATGAATTCTCTGTGAATATTCAATTTTAAAAATATAATACAAAGAACCCGGCGAGCTTTTCAAAAGCTGCCGGGTATTCTTTTTGTCATTTTATTTTAGGCGCACAAGGTACTGGCAACATATGTATCAGATAGTCGAAAATAACCGTTTCAATGTCATTGTTTGAAAAACAGCGCAGCATGTCTGTTTCGTCATGCACGTCAATAATTGCCCGTGCCTCTTCAAACGATAGGTTTTCACATTTGAACTCCCCTTCGTTCAAAGCGGACATCATATTACTAGCGCTTTATACCTGAAAAAAGCGCGCCACCCATAAAGCGACGGCGTCAAAGGCAAAGACATGCTCAGAAATTGCAAACGCTTTCCTGCATTTTTAGGAGAATATCCGGCTTTGAACCGTAAACGCTAGAAATGGGAGGAATGCTATGCAGTACAAGGATCTGCACGAACTGATTCAAAAAAGCTTAAGCAGCCGAAAGTTTTTTCTTTCGCTTCCCATTGCAACACAATATAGGCTGCATAAGCATAATGCGTATATCCATTCGGCAGCGCAGCTGCACAGCAGATTAAACGGTATACAGGACTGTACGCATCTGGAAAAGCTTGGAAAATGGGACGCAACAAATAAAGAAAAACGTTTTTTTAAAATTGCGCTGCTTGTAAAGCAGCGCAATTTTTTGCCTGTTTTATATACTGCACAACCATATTATATTGCAGTTTTAACCATGGTGCTTATTTGCCGTTTGCCTACCCGCACGGATATACCCTTACCTGTAAGAATTTTGCAGGATACGCAACGCATCTGTGTCGTTTAAGGGTACACGGTCATAGGCAAACAGGCAGCCCATTGTATCTCTGGCGTTATGAACATACTGTGCAAGCATATCTTTCTGCATGCCATATTCGCTCATTTTAATTGCGTCTACACCGCAATCTTTTTGCAACCTTTCAAGGGCCGTTACAAAATCTTCCGGTGAAGATGCATTTTCAACGCCCAAGGCCTTTGCCATCTGGATCATGCGCGCATCCACAGCGCCTGTGGATGCAAAATGCGCATAATACGCCCGACTGATTGCAAGCAAAGCCGCGCCATGTACAAAATTGGGATGATATGCGCTGATTGCATGCGCCAGGCTATGCTCTGAAGTACAGCCGGACAAAGATTCCACCATACCAGAAAGCGTGTTCGCAAGTGCAACCTCTTCCCTTGCATGCAGATCGTTTCCATTGTGCACCGCTTTCGAAAGGCTTCTGCCAATATATTCTATCGCTTTCAGTGCATACAGGTCGCTGACCGGATTGGCCTTTTTATTCAGATACCCTTCTGTGCTATGGAAGAGCGCGTCAAAGCCCTGGTAAGCCGTAAGCTCTGGCGGCACCGTACGCATAATTTCCGGATCTACAATGGAAAGGACCGGGAAGGTTTTATCGTACCCCCCACCTATTTTTTCATTTGTTTGCGTTTTTGTGATAACCGTCCAAGGGTCAGCCTCCGTACCCGTTCCTGCAGTCGTTGTAATTGCCACGACCGGCAGCGGATCCTTTAAAACCGGCCGGTCTTTCCCGCTGCCGCCGGAGATATAGTCCCAGTAATCTCCGTTATTTGTTGCCATGATGGCAATTGCCTTGGCGGAATCTATAGCACTTCCGCCGCCAATCCCAATAATAAAATCCGCTTTCTGCGCTTTGGCAACTGCAGCGCCCTCCATGACATGCTCTTTTACAGGATTCGGTAAAATCTTGTCATATAAGACATATTCTACGCCGCTCAGTTTCAACTCATTTTGTAATGTTTCCAAATAACCGTACTTTTTTACGGAAGTTCCGTTGGTGGTTACAAGCAGCGCCCTCTTCCCAGGCAGCTGCTGTTCGTGTAAACGCCTGAGTACGCCGCTGCCAAAGACAATTCTTGTAGGGATAAAATATGTAAAATTCATATCACGCACTCCTTTTTATATTATTTTTATAATAATTGTAATACGCCGCAAAATAAAAAGCAAGCAGGTCTATGCAAAAACTCCACCCTTCTGCAAAAAGACTTCCCGGCGCCCGCTTATAAAATTATCTTTCCACAGACGCATAAGCAGGCACCGTTGTTTATGCAATAAACACCGCTGTATGCAGCGCACCCGGTACGGCAAACGCCGCACCGGGTGCGCCAGGCCAATTTTGCTTTACGGCCCTTTTCTTTTCATATTTTGGATCTATACAAATAAGCTTATTCCGGCTTGCTTGTGTAAAGTGTATAATCGCTGCTCTGCTTGTTTGGACGTTCCACGTTCATAACAATCCAGATATCGCTGTCAACATCTGTAATATCGTTCGTCTGCGCCGTATTGGCGTTTGCTCCGCCAATGCTCAAAACGCAGCTAAAAACGCCGCCGCATTCAACTGTAATTGCATACCATCCATCGTCCTGCAACGTCATTTCTGTACCGGGCCAGTCTCCCAGCAGGAAGCCGTTGTAATCATCCCATGCATGCAGCGTGGGCGTCCAGGTTGCGCCTTCCTGCAGCTTCACATAAACAGTTCTGCTGATTTTGGCCTCATTGTAATAATAGTTAACTTGCGTATCACCGTTTGTAAACAGGCCTGCTTCATTTTCAGGAAGCTTGGTCTCGTCCAGGTCATAATATGGCACGGACTTTGCTTCTGTCTGGTAGCTTTGGCCCGTACGGCCTTCCAGAACCGTTGGATCTGCAACTTTTTCACCGGTTTCAGAATCAAGATAGTTTACGGTTACTGTCCCAATACCATTGACAAACACTTTTGCAATTGTCTTCTGGTAAATCAGCACATCCTCTACAGAAAGCTCGCCGTCACAGTTTACATCTGCAACTGTCTGCTGCTCCTCTGTAAGCTGCTCCTGACGCGCAATCGCTTTTTGCAGCAGAAGAACATCCTCTGTAGATACATCGCCATCGCCGGTGATATCCTGTGCTTTGAGCGTATAGAGCTCGTAGGTATAGGTCAGCGTCTGATCTTCCTCCGTAAACGTACCGGATGTTTCTTCCGGTGCAGAAACTACATCGTAACGCAGCGCCAGGGAAGAATCCGGTGTTGCTTCAAAGTAAGTTCCGATTGTCCCCGTCAGTACATCTGTGCTGAGTACGTCGCCGGACTGTGCTTCTACATGGTTGATTGTTACCTGTCCCTTTGTTGAGGGAATTGCCGCTGTATCAAAGGATTCCTTATCAACAAGGATCAGTGCGCTGGAAGCAGGCACTGTCACTGTGCTGCCGGATACCTCGCCCAAATTCTTTACGCCCGCTGACTGGTCATTTGCAACAATAACCCAATCTGTGGGCAGTGCGCCGTTGCTCTGCAGGGTAACCTCCTGAGCTTCTGCATTGTTGTTAAAGCAGACAGCAACGGTTTTCCACGGTTGTGTTTCGTCATAAATCGTATAAGCAATTACACCTGTTGGGACGCCTGTTATATCTTTCATATTGTTCTTAACTGTATTGGTGGTAGGATCCCTGAACGGTGCATAATTGTTTCTAAGTTCAATCATGCCGGAATAATAAGCAACCAAATCTTTATACTCTACAACCCTGCTCCAATCCAGCATATTGATATCAGCAGAAGACATATAGCTGTTATGGTCGCCATATTTTGTCCTAGCAAATTCTTCACCGGCAAGAATAAACGGAATACCCTGCGAAGAATAAACAATTGCTGCATTCAGCTTGTTCATTGCAACCAAGTCTTCATATCTCTGTGGATAATTCTCCGCTACTTCGCCCTTAACAGAATTTACCAGCCTGTCATACAACGTATGGTTATCATGCGCAGACGCATATGTGACAGTTTGTGTAGGTGCTTTAGACGTCCATGCACCGCCGCCGACATTTGCCTTAATGCCATTCTTTACTGCGCTAACCTTACTGTTGTTGCCCTGGATATAGCCTTTTTCTGTTGCGTTAAATACGCTGCCCTTGATGCCGTCCCTGATTTCGTCATTAAAGAAGCCGATTCTTTCACTTAAAGAAGCAGAGTTCTTCTGGGATGCAAGCGGAGGACAATCTGCATCTGTTGAGGTGGAGCTCATATCCCAGCCTTCACCATACATAAGCAGTCTTGTGTCAATTTCGTCCAGAGCGGCGCGGATCTCGTTCATTGTCTGTGAGTCATGCAGGCCCATGAGGTCAAAACGGAAGCCGTCGATATGGTATTCATCTGCCCAGTATTTAACAGATTCCACCATGTACTTTCTGTACATTTCACGCTCGGAGGCAGTATCGTTGCCGCAGCCGGATGCGCTGGACCATGTATTTGCGTCTGCGCCAAAGCGATAATAATAGTACGGCACTGTCTGCTGGAACCAGGAATCGGTCACATAGGTATGGTTGTAAACAACGTCCATGATAATACCGATCCCGTTGTCATGCAGGGCTTTAACCATTTGCTTGACTTCGTTTATTCTTACATTGCCGTCATACGGGTTCGTAGAATAGGAACCTTCCGGTACATTATAGTTTTTCGGATCGTAGCCCCAGTTGAACTGTGTATCATCGCCGGTTTCATCTATAGAGCCAAAATCATAAAACGGGTTGATATGTACATACTTTACGCCAAGCTCTTTTAAATAATCAATACCGGTTTTGTATTTGCCTTCGCTTTTATAGGTTGTGCCCGTTTCTGTAAAGGCAAGATATTTACCCCTGTTTGCTTCAGAAATTCCGGATTCAGGATCATAAGAAAAGTCTTTTACATGTACCTCCCAAACAGAAGCGTCTGTCTGGTTCTGTACAAGCACATAATTGTCGTCTTCCCAGCCTTCCGGGTCTGTAGAATCCAGGTCGACAACCATGCCTCTGTCCCCGTTTACACCTACAGCCTTCGCATAAACGTCTACTACTTCGCGCGTGGTACCGTCGTTTGTAACAGAGTATGTGTAATAAACGTTTTTCTGATCTCCTTCTACGGTTGCGGCCCATATGCCGTTTTCTTCCGTATAGGTCATGTCGGTTGTGGAAATCTTTGCAGCGCCCTCTTCACTGTCGCTGCCTGTTGTGTAAAGGTTCAGCTTTACATCACTTGCTGTTGGCGCCCACACCTTAAAAGTTGTAGATTCCGGTGTGTATACCGCGCCCAGATCGTCCCCATCATATGCCCGCTGATCAAGGGCCGCAGCTTCTTCTTCAAAGAAATTGCCGGTGGCCGCAAATGCAGTAGGCATACAGAAAACGCCGGCAATCATAAGCAATGAAAGCATGACTGCCATAACTCTCCTGATTTTCACTTCAATTCCTCCTTAAAATAATGTTTTGTTTATAATCATTTCTGCAAGGCAGAAAAAATTATCCTGGAAATGTTTCTATTTTTTATTTTTCCGTTTTTTATAAAAGACAAAGCCCGCAATGGCAACAACCGCCGCAGCCGCGGCTCCCAGCAGCCACAGAACGCCATGACCTGTAAAGAATTGCGCGCCGGCACCCGTTTGCTGCTGTGCAGTGGAAGAGGCCTGCGCTTGTGAAGCGTCTTCCTCTACCGTGCCGGCAGCATTTTGCAACACCTGCTGTAAAGAAAGGTCTGCGTCCAATTTTACGCGTGCAAAGCTTTCTTTGTCCACCAAAACCATGGCGCTGCTTCTGGGAAGCACTGCCTTCCCGTCGGTAATTTCTCCCAGGCTTGTAAGCCCGGCGCTCTGCCCGTCAGCCACGATCACCCAGTCTTTATTTGCGGCTGCGCCTTCTAATTGAACCGTGACGTCTTTATCTGTATTAGAGTTCAGCAGCACGGTCACTGCATCCCACTGCGTTGCGTTGGTGACGGTATTTTCCAATGTATAAGCAACAACATGCTTGTCCGTATTTTCATAGAATACCATATGCGCAACAGAAGTATTGTCGTCTTGTGTAAACGGCGCAAAATTATTTCGAATTGCCAGCAGCCCCATATAATAGGCGGCAAGATCTCCGTAAAGCGCCAGGTTGTTCCAATCTATTTGGTTGAGCTGCACACTGGACTGATAGCTGTTATGGTCGCCATCTTTGGAACGGGCCATTTCTTCGCCAGCCAGCATAAAAGCAATCCCCTGGCTTGTCAGCAAGGCACACGCCCCCAGCTTGTTCATCTGCACAAGCTGCTCATTGCGCGCTCTGTAATCTTCTTTTTCCCCCAATACCGAGGCCACCAGTTTATCGTATAAGGTCATATTGTCATGGCAGGACATATAGGAGACAGTCTGAGATGGCTGTCGCGCCCATTCATCCGTGGCTGCTTTAATCCCTTTTTTCACAAGACTTGGCGCTCCCCTGCCCTGAATAAAGCCAATATCTGCAGCCTGAAAATTGTCTCCTTTTAAAATATCACGCATACCGTCGTTAAACGCGCCGATGCGCTCGTTTAAAAGGTGCATATTGTCCTGGCAGGCCATGGTAGCGTCTGTAGCCTGCGCCATTTCCCATGCCTCGCCATACATAATCAGTTTCTCGCCGTTTTCAAAGCTGTCAAGCTTTTCACGTATGGCATTCATTGTTTCAACGTCGTGCAGACCCATCAAGTCAAACCGAAAGCCGTCAATATGATATTCTTCCACCCAATAGGCAACAGAATCGACCATAAATTTCCGATACATGGCGCGTTCGGAAGCGGTATCGTTCCCGCAGCCGGAGCCGTTGGCCCAGGAGCCGTCTTCATGAAAGCGGTAATAATAATTGGGCACGGTTTTATTAAAGAAAGAATCTTCCCCTGTATAGGTGTGGTTGTATACCACATCCATTACTACGGCAATTCCCGCGTCATGCAACGCCTGAATCATCTGCTTTGCTTCGCGAATGCGCACGGCGCCATCATATGGATTGGAGCTGTAGCTGCCCTCCGGAAGATTATAATTTTTAGGGTCGTAGCCCCAGTTAAATGCTTCCTGATCGTCTGTTTTGCTTTCATCCACAGAGCCAAAATCATAAAAAGGATTGATCTGTACGCAATTCACACCCAGAGCTTTTAAATAATCCACACAGGTTGGAACCTCACCTTCTCCGTTGAGCGTTGTTCCTTCTTCTGTAAAAGCCAGATATTTGCCCCTGTTGTCTTGCGATACGCCGGAGGAAGGACTGCTGGAGAAATCCTTAATATGCACCTCCCATACCGTGGCCTGTGTCTGGTGGTCAAACAAAATATGCCTGTCGTTTTCCCAATTGTCCGGATCGGTCACGTCCAGATCAACCACCATACTGCGCTCCCCGTTAACACCCGCCGCCTTCGCGTAAATATCCGCCGTTTCGTTGGTCTTTCCTTCCACTGTTACAAGATACGTATAATAAACACCGTTCAGGTCTCCCTGTTTTGTTACAGTCCATACGCCGTTTTCCGGATTGTACTCCATAGGCGACTGTGCGATCAGCCCGGCATTTTTCTCCTGATCACTGCCGGTTTTATACAGCTTAAGTTCTACCTTTGAAGCCGTAGGCGCCCATACTTTGAACACTGTGTTTTCAGGGCTGTAAACAGCGCCGAGATCGTCGCCTTCGTAAGCAAGCTTGTCCAGCTGGCGCGCCTGCGAAGTGTAATCCTCCTGTGCATGTGCCTCACGCGTTACGCCAACTGCAGAAAAAGTCAACATAAAAGCCACCGCCCCCGCAATCAGTTTTTTTAGCACCGGAAACCCTCCTAAAACAGAAAATACTTATAGAACAGGCCTGAGTTCATCCCGTCTGCAAGAGAAAACATACAGGTTTTTGGGTATAGATAAGCTTACATATTCCGTTGTATTATTTTAACATTTCAACCCTATATAGAAATTCCAAAAGGGAATAATATGTATCTTGAATTGAAAATTTCTTTCTTAAATATTGTTGATAATTGCTAAAACCAATGGGTCCCATTTCTATAGAAAATTGTGATAAGTACAAAAAAGTCTTTACTAAAGGCATATATTATGCTATAATGAGTGGGAAATTTTATAAACAAGGAGGGTTTGCATATGACAAAAAAGGAAGCATTTCCCACCTATAAAGGTAAACCGCTTGTGCGCTGCGGGGACGTTCTTTTTTACGGCAACATGGATGAGCGCTATGTGATACGACTTCAAATAAAAACAAAAAAAATGGTCAACGATCTGGAGGTTGCCGACAAGGTTGCCGTGCAGCTGATGTGTACTGATCCGGACATCAGCCCCCGCAAGCAGGTTGTAAAATCCAGTGAAAAAAACGGATTGTACCTTGCTATGGATATCGGAGAAATCTGGTTAAACAGAGCACTGAAAGAAAAAAATGCCGAATAAACGCAAAAGCTTTTACAGGCAATGCCTGCAAGAGCTTTTTTTCATGAAAGGCTTTTACGGTAAGCTGCCGCATCCATGTAATACCTTTTTATTTTTAATATGAACGATAAAGCATGAAAAAGAAGGTGCAAATATGACCTTGCCGGGCATAAATAAGCCTGTATAACATATTGCACAGGCCTTTCAGTCAAAAAAAGTTCGTATTATCGCTTGCCGCCTGTTTGTAGTCGCCGCTTTTTTCTTCCGTTTGCCGGGATGGGCCGCCACATTTTCTTTTTTGTCTTATAAAAAAGGCGGCAGTTTGCTCAAAAGCAGCCTGCTTAACGGATATATCTGATAAACGCACAGGGCCCGTCGGCTTGTAACCAACGGGCCCTGTGCGTTTTATAGAAAATAATCAGTCGCTGATATAAGGAAGCAACGCTAAATGCCTTGCTCTTTTAATCGCAACCGTAAGTGCACGCTGATGGTGTGCGCACGTGCCGGTTACCCTTCTGGGAAGAATTTTTGCCCTTTCCGAGAGAAAACGGCGAAGCCTCGCTATATCTTTATAGTCAATTGTTTCAACCTTATCCACACAAAAAGCACAAACCTTTCTGCGACCCTTGCGTCCGCCCCGGCGGTTGTCTCTTTCCGGTTTTTCAGCCATTTTTTATCGCTCCTTTATACAAAAAATTATGTTGGAAATATATAGACTTAAAACGGTAAATCGTCATCTAAAGGCATTTCTTCAAAATCGCCGGCCGTCCCACTTGTGTACGCAGGCGCGGGCGCCTCTGCCGGAGCAGAAGGCTGTGCAAAGCCGCCACCCTGAGCAGCACCGCCATTGCGGCGGTCACCGGTAAAATAGACATTATCCGCTACCACCTCAAACGCTGTGCGGTTGTTTCCATTTTTGTCCTGATACTGGCGCGTCTGGATTGAACCATCCAATGCAATGAGCTGCCCTTTGGTAAAATACCTGCAAACAAATTCTGCCCGCTGCCTCCAGCAGACAATATTAATAAAATCGACTTGACGTTCTTCACCCTGTTTTACGTAATTGCGGTCCACCGCAATACTGAAACTGGTCACAGATATACCCGACGGTGTTGTTTTAAGCTCAGGATCCGCAGTTAACCTGCCCATTAAAATTACCTTATTCATTTCCTGTCATCCTTCTTTCCCTGTGTCATCTACTCGATCAAATTTCTTCTTTTTTTACGATCAGGCTACGCAGAATGCCGTCTGTAATTTTATAGCGCCTGTCAAGCTCTGCGGGGAACTGCGCGTCACATGTAAAATTAAAAAGCACATAATAACCTTCCGCCTCTTTGTTGATCAGGTATGCAAGCCTGCGCTTGCCCCATTCGTCAACACCTTCAAGAGTGGCATGTTTTTCAATGAGCGTTTTAAATTTTTCAATCAACGCCTGAATTTCTTCCTCGCCAAGTTTTGTAGAAATCACCATTACAGATTCATAAGCATGTGTTACTGCCATCTTTCCTGCACCTCCTTTTGGACTTTGGCCCCGCTAAGCGGAGCAAGGATATGGATGTCCAGGCCCAAGGGTTGCACCCCGGCCACGCATCCTGCCTGTAATATACTTACAGACATAACAGGTTAATTATAGCAATCGTGCAGATTCCTGTCAAGACTTTTTTAAATGTGCAAATCCTTCGCCGGTAATTTCCCCCGCCTCACCTACAATAATAAAAGCTTTGGGATCTATTTTTCTTACCAGCTCGTACGTTTTATAAACCTCATTGCGGCGCAGCGCACAGAGCAGGATTTCGCTCTCTTCATTGCTGTAGCCGCCCGTAGCCCTGATTTTGGTCAGGCCGCGGCTGATCCCCGTTAAAATGGCCTTTGCGATTTCTTCATTTTTACCGGAAATGATAAACATCATTTTTCCGGCTCCCAGACTGGTGCCATAAATAAGCATATCGATCAGCCTTGTGCTGACAAAAATACTGATCACAGCGTATAGCGGGCTTTCCAGATTGCCATAGACCAATGCCGCCGCCGCAATGACAAGCATGTCGGTCAGCAAAATCAGCTTGCCCATTGAAAGCGCTGGATGCCGCCTGTTCAAAAGTCTCGCGATAATATCCGTACCGCCTGTGGTACCGCCCCGTATAAAAACAAGCGCCAACCCCGCACCGGAAAAAATACCGCCGAAAAGGCTTGCAAGCATTTTATCGCCCGTATAGGCCGGCACAAAGGGCGCCAGAAGGTCGATCATGACAGATACCAGTACGGTGGACACAACCGTTTTGCCGAGAAATTTCCAGCCGAACTCGATTGCGCCCCAAAGGAAAAGCGGAATATTCAAAATAAGCACCGCCGTACCGATGGGCATGCCAAACAAAAAGTTTAACAGCGTACCAATACCGGTCAGCCCCCCGGGTGCAATATTGTTAGGCGCGGTAAAAACATCTACCGACAGTGCATACAAAATGCTGCCCGCCAAAAAGAAAATGCCGTCGAGCAGCAGGGACTTTCTGTTAAGCGCCGTTATATTCATGCAATAACCTCCAGTCTGAATTTAGAAACGCGTACAGAAAGCGCGCCGCATAGAAAAGCGGCGCGCTTTCTGCGTGCTTCCATACTTCCTACCTATATTTTACAGTGTATAACGGCATTTATGTACAGCATTATCAAATTGACAGCAGGGAGAACAGCTCCCTTAAACGTTTAATCCGCCCCTGCAGGTATAAATAGCCCCAAAGCGCTTCCAAACCCGTTGCAGTGTGGTAATCTGCGGTGCTCGCGCTTTTGGGCGGGCGGCTGTGGGCGTTCCTGCCCCGTTTATAAACCGCCGTTTCCTCTTTCGTCAACACAGGCAAAAGCTTTCCCGCGTTTTGAGCCTGCGACCGGCAGCAAACCGCCTTTACCTTTTCCGCATTTAAAATACCTACCGGACTGTTCGCCCGGCAGACAAGTGTTTCCCGCACCATCAGGTCGAACACCCCGTCGCCGATAAACGCAAGCGTTAAAGGGCTGTACTGGCTGGGATCGCACGCCGTATTTAAAAGTCTTTCCATTTTTGTTCCTCCGCTTTGCAGGATCTATTCGACAAAATCAAAATCCAGGTCGTAAATTGAAACCGTATCACCCTCCTGAACGCCGGCCTGCCGCAGTGCGTCGATCACACCCGCATTGATCAGTACGCGTTGAAAATACTGCAGGGATTCATAATCGTCAAAGTTTACGCTGCGCATTATGTTTAACAGCCATTTTCCCTCTACGACATAAATACCGTCCACAACCCGGACAGTCACCTCGCGCCTTTCTATTTCCTCTGCCCGCTCCACGGGAACAGGTTCCGCCGCATAACGGACAATCGGCGGCAGCTTGCTTAGGCTTTCGTAAATTTTATTTAAAAGTTCGTCTACACCGTGGCGGATTGGCGCCATAATCGGAAAAAAAGCATAGCCTTTTTCTTCTGTAAAACGCCGGAATTCTTCAATCTGCTCGTCGGTTGCAAGATCACATTTATTGCCTGCCACCAACATCGGGCGCTTTGCAAGCTCCGGATTAAAGGCCGCAAGCTCATGATTGATAATTGCAAAATCCTCTTTTGGGTCGCGTCCCTCGCTGCCTGCAATATCCACCATATGCACCAGCAGCCTGCAGCGCTCTACATGGCGCAAAAACTGGTGTCCCAGACCCACGCCCTGGTTTGCATCCTGAATCAGCCCGGGAATATCGGCCATTACAAAAGAGGCGCCGTCCCCCATTCTGACCACGCCGAGCACTGGCGTAATGGTTGTAAAATGGTAATCTGCAATCACTGGTTTCGCTTCGCTGACCACTGAAATCAGTGAGCTCTTGCCCACGTTCGGAAACCCGACCAGCCCAACGTCGGCTAAAAGTTTAAGCTCCAGCTGCACGTCAAATTCTTCGCCGGGCAGGCCGGGCTTTGCAAAACGCGGCGCCTGCCTTGTGGGCGTTGCAAAATGGATATTTCCCCAGCCGCCGTTGCCGCCGCGCGCTACGATCACAGGCTCGTCGCCGGAAATATCCGCCATAATCCTCCCGGTTTGCAGTTCCCTGACGACGGTTCCCCTGGGAACACGGATTACAAGATCCGGCGCGCTCTTTCCGCTGCGGCGGGCGGCTCTGCCATTTTCGCCCTTTTGCGCCAGATATTTTCTTTTATAGCGGAAATCGGCCAGTGTGGAAAGATTGTCGTCGGCTGCAAAGACAACGTTGCCTCCCCTGCCGCCGTCACCGCCGTCGGGCCCGCCAGCCGCCACATATTTTTCCCTGTGAAACGAAACGTGGCCATCGCCGCCGTCGCCCGCTTTTATATAAATTTTCGCCGCGTCTACAAACATTGTATTCCTTCCCTTTTCCTTTTAAATATCTGCAATTCCGTAAAGCGCGCGGACTTCCATAAGCCCTTCTTTTACCTCTTCGCGTGAAAAGCCGTGTGCTTCCAGATATTCGTCTGTCAGATTGTTAAGCTGGCTGTAAAAATCAATGGCAATTTCAAGGTATTCCAGGTTTTCTCCGCGGTTTATACGTTCAAACAGCAGGTTTTCCGCCTGATTAAGCCTGCCCTGCCGGAGCAGCGTTTTCAGCTCCAGGTATAAAAGCCCTTCATCGGTAATATTGCCGTTTTCGTCTGTGATAACCTCATAAATGGTGGTTTCCTTATTAAAAAGCAATTTTGCAAGAAAGCGGCCAATCTCTTCAACCTGGCGCATGGCCCAGTCGTTTTGAAACATATATACGCCTCGCTTTCTGAAAGGGAAAACGCAGGCGTTCGCCCTTTTTGGCAACTCGCGGCAAAAGCAGGCATACAGCCAGCAAATTTGCCCTGTAAAAAAACAAGGGCGGAAATCCCGCCCTTTGATCGCTATAAAAGCGTATTGCGCAAACAGCTTACTGCTCGTTGTATACGCTTACACGTTTGCGGTCGCGTCCCACACGTTCAAAGTGAACCGTACCATCCACAAGTGCGAACAGTGTGTCGTCAGAGCCTCTGCCGACGTTATTGCCGGGATGAATATGCGTGCCGCGCTGCTTAACAAGAATATTGCCGGCAAGCACAAACTGCCCGTCTGCACGCTTTACGCCAAGACGTTTGGATTCTGAATCGCGCCCGTTTTTGGTCGAACCCATTCCCTTTTTATGTGCGAACAACTGAATGTTGATTTTAATCATGACCTTACACCTCCGTATAATTTACACTGATATAATCCGGATACTGCTCTTCCAAAGAGAGCATATGCAATTTAAAACCTGAGAAAACATCCCTGCACTGCCGCGCGTCCTTTGGCAACACCATAAAACGAAGATCGCCGTCTTTTACGGACACCTGAGCCGGTACATGCAGCACCTCTGTCACGGTGTTTGCCGCCATCAGCGCCGCGGAACTCACCGCCGCGCAGACAATATCCTCGCCGCTTTCCGCATAGCCCGAATGCCCCTGCACCCGAAAGCCCAAAAGCACGCCGTCGTCTGCCGTATAGAAAACCGCGCAAACCATAGTTGTCAGGAAAGACTCTGAATTTCAACCTTTGTATAAGGCTGCCTGTGGCCCATCTTTCTCTTCTGGCCCTTTTTGGGTTTGTAAGTGGAAACAACAATTTTCTTTCCCTTGCCGTTTTTTACAACCTTGCCCGTAACCTTTGCCCCTTCTATATAGGGAGTTCCTGTCTGCAGGCCGTTTTCCGTTGCCAGGGCGACCACTTTAAAATCGACCGTATCTTCTTCTTTTGCCGCAAGCTTTTCCACGTAGATTACGTCGCCGCTTTCCACCTTGTACTGCTTGCCGCCTGTTTCAATAATTGCGTACATAGCTCTTTGTACCATTCCTTTTATTCAGACTCGCTACTGACCGGGCGGAGCTGCGCTCACTTTACCTGCCCGCAATAAGCGGCTATAACATTGTAGCATACGGCAAATGGGTTGTCAATGCAAAATTTTTTCTATAAGCTTGCTTTGACTTTATTGTTGACAGTAAAGGTGAGGCATACAATTGTCTGACAAAAAAGTTGGGTCGGCCGTTTTCTCAAAACCCAAAGTCTGTTAAGCTGACTGTACGCGTAGACGCTGAAAAGCAGGCATTTCAGATAGCCGTTGCGCACGCAAAACAGCAGGAGGGCCGGCGGTGTAAGGGATGCGATCCGCGACAGCGTTGCAATTTAAAAATGGCTGGACATGCTTGCCTGAACACAGCTAAACCAGTATATACAAATATATACAAACGCACAGCAGGGTGTAAAGTTTTCTTTACACCCTGCCGCTTATTTTTTGCCCGGTTAATTCGAACCGTTTTCTCTCTTTTATATTGGAAGGTTTTGTGGTATACTAATATACAAACATAATTTTCCACTTATATTTTGAAAGGAATGTACCGGCCATGAATACAGTTACCAGACAAAGAATTGCAAACGGCGTGTACTTTAACGCAGTGGACGACACACGGTTTAAAACGGGGCGCATCAGCGTAACCATGTTTACGCCGCTTTTGAAAGACGCGGCAGCGGCTAATGCTTTACTGCCGCAGGTGCTTGCGCGCAGTTGTGAAAAATACCCGGATTTTATCAGCTTAAATTCCCGCTTGAACGCTTTGTACGGCGCGTCTGTTGCAGCGTTTTGCAGAAAAATGGGAGAAAACCAGGCGCTTACCATATCGGCCGCAGGCCTGGACGACCGCTTTACCATGGGAGGAGAACGCGTTTCTATTGAACTGACTGCACTTTTATGCGAAATGCTTTTCAGGCCCAAACTTGAAAACGGTATTTTTTGCCGGGAGGACGTAGAGCAGGAGCGCCGTCAGATGATTGATATGATTGATGCAGAATATAATGACAAACGCACCTATGCTCTTGGCCGCTGCATAGAGGTGATGTGCGCAGACGAAACGTTTGGAACCAAGCGCTACGGCACAAAGCAGCAGGTGCAGGCGCTTTCTGCAAAAGCTGTATACAGCGCCTGGAAGCGTGTACTGCAAACGGCAAGGGTGGAAATTATGGCTATCGGATCTTTTGATAAGCAGGCAGCCTGCGCCATGTTTGAAAAAGCGTTTGCAGGGGTAGACAGAGCGCCTGTACAGACGCAGACGCAGGTTGTCCGTACGGTAAAAGAAGTAAAAACGGAAACAGAAAAAATGGACGTTGCCCAATCCAAGCTTGTGATGGCCTTCAGAAGCGGTATTGCAGAACCGGATTCAGATGTAATGGCCGCACGCTTGATGTGCGCAGTGTTGGGCGGAACACCGCATTCCAAATTTTTTCTGAATGTGCGGGAAAAATACAGCCTGTGCTACTATTGCGCTGCGCGTTTTGACCGCAATAAAGGGATTATTACCGTAGAGTCCGGCGTAGAGAACGAAAATATTGAAAAAGCAAGGAAAGAGATAGAAAACCAGATTCGCCTATTACAAAACGGCGAACTTTCCGATTTTGAAATGCAGGCCACAAAAATGAGCGTTGTAAACAGCTTTCAGACCATGGCGGATTCCGTAAGTGGGACAGAAGCCTGGTATATTTCGCAAATGCTGGACCGCCATGTACTGACGCCGCAGCAGGCCGCAGAAAAGATCAACGCGCTCACCACGCGACAGGTGATAGACGCGGCAAAAAAAATGGCGCTTGACACCGTGTATATCCTTACAGGTGGAAAGGATTAAACGCTGCGTTTTAAAAAAGAAAGGAGAATTTTCCATGCCCTTTACACAAATACAAAGTAAAACGCTGCAGGACAGCTATTATAAATTACAGCATAAAACGGGGCTTACCATTTATGTTTACCCAAAGGAAGGGTACAGCTCCACTTATGCGATCTTCGGCACAAAATACGGTTCTGTAAACCGAATTTTTTCTGTGGACCATCAGGAAAAAATTACCGTACCGGACGGGATTGCGCATTATCTGGAGCATAAGCTTTTCGAAAGCGAGGATGGAGACGCGTTTTCCCGTTATGCAAAAACGGGCGCTTCAGCAAACGCGTATACTTCATTTGACAAAACGTGTTATCTGTTTTCCTGTACACAAAATTTTGAACAGTCGCTGGAGATTCTGCTGGATTTTGTGCAGACGCCGTATTTTACACCCCAGACGGTTCAAAAGGAACAGGGAATCATCGGACAAGAGATTAAAATGTACGACGATTCGCCCGACTGGCGCGTCATGTTCAATCTGCTGGAGGCCATGTACCATAACCACCCTGTTAAAATCGACATTGCCGGTACAGTTGCCTCCATTGCAAATATTACGGCAGATACGCTTTACACCTGTTACAACAGCTTTTACAATTTAAATAATATGGTTTTGTGCGTGGCGGGCAATGTATCGCCGCAAACGGTGGAAGAAATTGCAAACCGTCTTTTAAAGCCCTGCAAAAAACAGACGGTGCAGACGTTTTTCCCTGAGGAGCCATACGCGGTTGCGCGCGATTACGTGGAGCAAACGTTTCCCGTGCGCGTTCCGCTGTTTCAGTTGGGCTTTAAAGGAACAGCAGGCAACGCGCGCTGCACGGCAAAGGAACTGGCGCAGACCGATATCCTGCTGTTCGCGCTGGCTTCCAATTCCTCTGCACTATACAGAGAGCTGATGGAGGAAAAACTGATCAATGCAACCTTTTGCCATGAGTTTTTTGAAGGCCCTTCCTACAGCAGCATTATTTTCAGTGGGGAGTCGCGCGATCCCCAAAAAACAGCACAGATTATCAAAAAGCATGTTGACCGCATCTGTGAAAAAGGGTTTGATCCGCAAGCTTTTGAAACAGCAAAGAGAGCCGTTTACGGCGAAAGCGTCGGCATGCTCAACAGCACCGACGCCATTGCCAATACGCTGACGGAATTTGCGTTTACAGGCCGGGAGCTTTTTAATTATATAGAAGAAATTGCACATGCAAAAAAAGAAGAGGTTGAACAGCGGTTTAAAGCACAGCTCAACAGCAAAAATTCTGCTCTGTCGGTGGTTAAGGCAGAGGCCTGACGGCAGGCGCGCGCCCGGCTCCTGTCTTTTGCAGCCGGGCGCTATTTTAGGAAAGGAAGAAAATCGGTATGGACTATCATGTAAGCTTTCCCGGACTGGGGCTCGAATTTACGGTCAATCCCGTAGCATTTACCATTGGCGGCCTGACTGTGCGCTGGTATGGAATCCTGATCGCACTGGGCCTTTGCCTTGCTGTGATATACGCCCTGTTTGCCTGCAAGCGTGTAGGTATTAAACAGGACAAGCTGCTCGACTGCGTACTTGTTGGCATTGTTACGGCCGTCATTGGCGCGCGTCTGTATTATGTAGCCTTTAAATGGGATGTATACAGCCAGAACCCAATCAGCATTTTCTACATAAACGAGGGTGGGCTTGCCATTTACGGTGGGCTGATCGGCGGGCTGATCGGCGGGCTGATTGTCGCAAAAGTTTTAAAGGTCAATATACCCGGCCTGCTTGATATTGCCTGCCTGGGCTTTTTAATCGGACAGGGTATCGGGCGCTGGGGAAATTTTATGAACCAGGAGGCCTTTGGCACGCCCACAAACCTGCCGTGGGGAATGCTCAGTGAAAACACCGGAGGCGTTACGGTGCATCCGTGTTTTTTATACGAGTCGCTGTGGTGCCTATTAGGCTTTGTGCTGCTACATTTTTTCAGCGTAAAGCTTAAAAAGTACGACGGCCAGATTTTCCTTTTGTACCTTGTGTGGTATGGATTTGAACGAATGATCGTGGAGGGTTTACGCACAGACAGTTTGTACACGCCGTTTTTCGGCCTGCGCGTTTCGCAGGCGCTTTCGCTGGTGATTATGCTGGCCGGACTGGTGTGCCTGATTATAAATTATATAAGAAAGAAGGATACCATGGCGGTACCTTTAAAAAGAAAGGTAAAAAGGTGATGCGGTATGGCAAAGATTATAGACGGTAAAGCCGTCGCACAAAGCGTAAAGGACGACGTGGCTGCGCAGACGCGCCAGTTGAAAGAAAAGGGGATCATCCCCGGTCTTGCGGTTGTCATTGTCGGCGATGACAACGCCTCAAGAGTCTATGTAAACAACAAAAAGAAAGCTTGCGCACAAGTGGGGTTTTATTCGGAGGAATACGCCCTGCCCGCGCAGACAACGCAGCAGGAGCTGCTGGAGCTTGTAAATACTTTGAATCACAAAAAGGATATCAACGGCATTCTGGTTCAACTGCCGTTGCCAAAGCATCTGGATGAAAAGTCCGTAATCGAAGCGATCGACCCGCAAAAGGACGTCGATGCGTTCCACGCGTCCAATGTCGGAAAAATCATGATTGGCGATTACCACTTCCTGCCTTGTACGCCCGCGGGCGTTATGGAGCTTTTAAAGTCGCAGAAGATCGACGTATGCGGCAAAAGCTGTGTGGTTATTGGCAGGAGCAACATTGTAGGCAAGCCCATGGCCATGCTTTTGCTGCATCAAAACGGTACAGTCACCATCTGCCACAGCCGCACGCAGAACCTCAAAGAGATCTGCAGGAGTGCAGACATTCTGGTGGCGGCAGTTGGCGTTGCAAAATTTGTCAAGGCGGATATGGTCAAAAAAGGCGCGGTTGTGATTGACGTTGGCATGGACAGAGATGAAAACGGCAAGCTGTGCGGCGATGTGGACTTTGCACAGGTAGAGCCCGTGGCCTCTTACATTACGCCGGTTCCCGGCGGCGTAGGGCCTATGACGATTGCCATGCTGATGAAAAACACACTAATGGCGGCAAGGCTGCAAAATGGTCTGGAATAACATGCAAAAACACAGCAGGCCCTGAAGAGCGTTTTACACTCTCCTGACAGGCTATCGCACAGCGATTTTATTTCATTTTAGCCGGAAAAGCCGTTATAGAGCAGGTTAAAAAGACGGACTTCCCTATATCACAGCGACCCATGACAGAAATAACCCCCGCAGTAGCGGTGTGATGAAAAATGTTGGTATGAAATATCAGTACTCCTATGAAGGACAGTGGCAGCCGAAAAACATACCAGTTATATTTAAAATGTATCAATTAAATCCTGACGGGGATGAAGAAAGGGTTTACAGAAAATACTGGAATATTCCTGCTGTTCATTTTATAGAAACAGACATATAATGCTTTTACAAGCAAGCCCATAGCAAAGACAGCTACTTTCTTTCCCCTATTTATTGTTATAAAGATTGACAATAAACCCCTGTTGCGTTAGCAGGTTTGTCGAAGCTTTATACCTGCGATCTAAGCTGCGAATGACGATTTTTAACGCTGGTATTAACTCATTCAGTTCCTTTATAATTCCCCAATAATCACTTTTAACACACATATAATGCTCAAACACTTTATCAGAATAATTTTTAAAGTTTACTACATCTATTATGAAAGTGCCAGCTTTAACTAGCTCTTTCTGTAAATTTTTCACGGCGGTTTCATATAGTTTCCGTACAAGTTTAAAAGTAATCATGCTGCATTCTAACTGTGTTGGAGAATAAATTTTGGTTTTATGTTTCTCGCTGTCCTGATAAAGCACCAGTAATTTATTTAAGTGGTCAATAAAATCAAGCCAGGTATCATTTATGCTCAAACGATACACGGCTAACCAGTCCAAACTATGTATGAGTTCATATAGCTCTCTGTCAGCCGCTTTTAAAATATCTATAAATGTATTTCCTGTTAACCTGTCACTGATGAGAGACAATGGGGCGGCATAACTTGACACCCCATTTGCATAAGCAAAACCTCTGTCAAGAATTTTGCTGATTCTTTTGATTTCATACGCATATGCCCCGTATTCTTCTTGAAGCCTTTTTTCAACGGCACTGCGTTGAAAAAGCGATTTTCTGTCTTCAGCAATAAAAGTTAAATCATTCAATATTTTCCCCATATGAACAGCGGCGGTTATCGGCAGCTCAGCGCAAATTCTGCTGCAACTATTCTCTATTTGCGTAATTACCGATTGTCGAAATGTTTCGTCTGTGTCAAAAATTTTCCCAAGATACAGGTCTTTTGCTTGTAGAATTTCTTTTATAAATACGCTATAAAAGAAATCTGTACGTGCGGAGTTGTACGCTACATACTCAAAATGATGAACCAGTTGTTCCTCAGAAAATTCCTTTTCGAGAATTCTCTTTCTATTTTTAAAATAGTTCCACGGATTATTTTTATGTTTCCTATCAAGTATCAGACGAATTTTCCCATTGTCCCAAAATGGCGTAAGTTGCATTAATATTTGGGTTGTAGGATTTAGCTTAACACACGCTGGGACAGACATGCACAGTGTTTTTTCAGAAAAGAGCAATAAATCAAAGCGTAATCTATCCACGGCACCATTCATGTCAAGTGGTTTACTTACCGTGTGGTCAAGATAGTCTATATATACTTTATCTGATTTTATTTGCATTTGCATTCCCTCCGCGGATATCTAAAAAACATCTATGAATATTAAAAATAATTTTATTGTTCAAAAGACATTTCAGATAAATAAAAAGACTTTTTATTAAAACAAAAGTTAATTATAACTATTATAACATATTATTTAAAATCCGTCGCTTATTTTTGCTTCTGAATAAATAAAACTTTAGATCTATTTTAAGGCGCTTAAATTTTTATAAATGCAGAAATAGAAAGAAACCACCACTAAAACCCGACGGCTCTTAGTGGAACACACTGACAAAAAAGATACCCATGCCAACACATTGTACATTCAACGCCAAAAGGTTGCCAACGCCGTGCAGGCGCCGTTAGCCTGTCTGCAAGCGCAGGTAGTTGCATCAAACAGCGCGATCTTCTGGGAAGAAAAGGTCTGTATCCATATATTTTCTGAGAAAGCAACGTATATTGACAACCTGATAACTGCTATTTTTTAAACATGCAACATAAAAAACCGTCGATATAAAATCGACGGTTTTTGCCATGTTAATGGGAAACCAAAAAGATAACCAACCTCATTTTTTGCAGAGCTTGGAACCTACAAATAATGAGATTGGCTCATTTAATAATCCGATCTTTTTTGCCCTTATCAGCAGGAGTTCTGACTTATGATAGTATTTTTTATAAGATGGGTATCGTTAAAGTTTACACACTTGCAACGCTATAAATATTGCAGGCAAATACGCAAAACTCAAAAACATTTACTGCCAATGAACTTTTCCGTGTTAAAATCTGTCTATATTAGCGAAGCCGGTTTTAATTGCGAATAGACCAAAGGGAGTGATGATATGGATGAATTTGAAAAGCTGCTTCGATCGGAACGTATTTGAATTGAGCGTTTTGTCAAATTACAATTGAACGCAAAAGCAGACGATGTGCTGCAGGAAGTCTATTTGACCGCTTATCAAAAATTTTCTCTACTTAAAAATAAAAGCTCCTTCAAGGCTTGGGTAATCAGTATTGCAAGAAATAAATGCAACGACTATTTTCGTAAGAAAGCCAGTCAGCTTGAAATTTCGATAGATGAATTATTGGAAAAAGAATTGCCGGATGGCAGGCACGGTATATCTGAGATTCCCACCGTAAGAGAAACCTTGGATTTGCTAGGCGATAAAGACAAGCAAATCCTGTATCTTTTCTTCTACAAAGAGCTGCCCCAGGCAGAGATTGCGAAACAGCTAAATATTCCGATTGGCACAGTAAAAAGCCGACTTCACACAGCAAAGCAAAATTTTAAAAATCTATATCCGTATTGCTCCGGTATATGAAAAGGAGAAGTCCATATGAAAAAGCTACCCGAATTTATGCCAGAATACAAGATTGAAACAAGTAACAAGAAGCCGTTTGCGGTGCGGTGGGAAGAATTAATGGGATGGTTTTTGGTACCGAAGTTTGGTAAGAAATTGTCTTGGGGTATGTATGATATTCCCTCCCGTAAGTGCAGCCATGTATATGACATGCAAGTTACCGGCAAAGCGAAGGTGCATGGGATTGAAGGTGTGGAGATACCTGCACGAGAAGCATCTTATTCCGGTAGATCCGATGTAATCAACCGCACCTTTGTTGCCCAGCTCACCGATACCCATTGTCGATATCTTGCCACGCTCAGAAATGATGGCGATGTGAGAAACTACATTACATTCCTCGATGGAGAGGAATTCATGCCTAATTGGGGATTTGGAGAAGACAACGCTGGAAACGAAACCCATCTTGCTCCAAAGGGAGACATCAAAAGAACCGGCGCTGTAGTTACAAGTGCCAAAAAGAAATTTCTGCTTGATATTGTAGGACGATATACTGTAACAATTGGCGGTAAGAACTACGATACCGTTTGTGTTATGGATATTGAAACTTATAACTGTGGCGTGGCCTCCGAGCACTTCCTTGATCAGAACGGTAAGACAATTCTCTGGCGTAGATTCAATCGTGATGATTGGGCTATGGACCATTATAAAAAGAAATGGAACGAAGCGCTTCCCACCAACGAGAGGCTTACCATTAACGGTACAACCTATATTCACTGCTGCGATTGCATCACGGATTATATTCTCTGTTAGAAGAAAATATAGGAGGATATTCTAAGTTTTAAAACAGACATACCTCCGATCTATGGTTAAATTGTGTAGGGTCCCCCTTGTAAATAGAGGCCTTTGCAAAAAGAAGCCGGATGCCAATCGTGATATCTATTGTAACAAAATTGGCAAACTAAAAGTCTTAAAATGCAGGCTAAACAATTGCAAAAGCGGTCGCAATACACTATAATACAAGCATTATATTGGAATGGAGGCGTACACATGAAGGTCAGCTATAATAAGCTTTGGAAACTATTGATAGATAAAGGAATGAAAAAAAGTCAATTACGGGAAGCGGTTGGAGCAAGTAAAAGTACATTTACTAAACTCAGTAAAAATGAAAATGTTACGCTTCCTGTTCTGTTGAATATATGCGAATTTCTGAAATGTGATTTTGGGGATATCATGGAAGCCGTACCCGAATATAAGGAGCAATAAGATGAGCGAAAAAATTTTAGTAGTAGATGATGAAAAAGAGATAGCCGATTTGCTGGAAGTCTATCTAAAAAACGAAAATTATACCGTTTATAAGTTTTATAATGGTACCGGTGCTTTGAAATGCATTGAAGAAGCAAAAATTGATTTAGCCATACTGGACATTATGCTTCCTGATATTGATGGGTTTCGTATTTGTCAGAAAATACGGGAAAAATTCTATTTCCCGGTTATTATGCTGACAGCCAAGATTGAAGATGGTGAAAAAATCATGGGGCTTACCATCGGTGCAGATGACTACATCACCAAGCCCTTTAATCCTTTAGAAGTTGTTGCACGAGTAAAAACACAGTTAAGACGTTACCAGAGATATAACAATTCTACACAGATTCAGCCTGCCGAAAAGAATGAATACGACATCAGAGGATTGATAATCAACAAGGATAGCCATAAGTGCTTTTTATTTGGGAAAGAATTGCAATTAACGCCCACAGAATTTTCAATTCTGTGGTATCTGTGTGAGCATCAAGGAAAGGTCGTCCCATCAGAAGAATTATTTGAAGCTGTGTGGAAAGAAAAATATTTGAATAATAACAACACGGTGATGGCACATATTGGGCGGCTCAGAGAAAAGATGAACGAGCCTGCAAAAAAACCGAAATTTATTAAAACAGTCTGGGGGGTTGGATATGAAATTGAGTAGTAAATCAAAAAAGTTACTCCGTATCGTTGTTATTTTTCTTGTCCTTATGCTGGCCACGTTTGTAGTCTTTTGGTTTTTTGATACTATTCTAAATGGAATGATTGTGGACTGGTTTGAAAATAACTATATGACAACATATGAAGAGTATATCCCCGATGTGGGGAAGGTGGGTATTATTCAACGACCAAACTGGGATATGTTAAAACAACTGTTTTTTGTGGCAGTAATAGGCATTCTCCTTATCGGGGTACTTGTTGTAACATGGGTGTCTTATCTGTATGCCGGGTCCAGAGTAAGAAAGAACACAAAAGAGATTGGGAAAATGCTGCATGACTATATTCTTTCGGAAAAAGATGCAGCAGATATCTTTCCAGAAGATTACAGCGATATTGCAACACAAATGTCCGAAATTAAAGCACAGATGAGAAGCCATGAGCAAATTCTGAAGGAAGAAACCGCCAGAAAAAACGACCTGATTTTGTACCTAGCCCATGATTTGAAAACACCACTTGCTTCAGTCATTGGTTACTTAAATTTGCTACGGGATGAGCGGCACATTTCGGAAGATTTGCAGGAAAGATACCTTTCAATTTCCCTAGAAAAGGCAGAGCGATTGGAAGATTTAATCAATGAATTTTTCGATATTGCCCGGTTTAATTTGACCGACATTTCGCTGCAATACAGCACAATCAATTTAACGCGTTTATTGGAGCAGCTTGCCTTTGAATTTAAACCCATGCTGCAAGAAAAGGGCCTGACCTGCAATCTCCAAATTCCCGACGATTTAATATTACGCTGTGACGCCAATAAAATTCAGCGTGCGTTTGATAACCTCTTGCGGAATGCTGTCATTTATAGCTACCCGGGTACAGAAGTCAATGTTACAGTTGTTCGACAAAGCGATGATGTGATGGTTAAATTTATCAATCATGGCGATACGATTTCAAATGAAAATCTGGGGCGTATTTTTGAACAATTCTTCAGACTGGATGTATCCCGAAGTACACGTAGTGGCGGAGCCGGATTAGGGCTTGCCATTGCCAAACGAATTGTCGAACTTCATCATGGCACGATTACTGCAAATAGCAAAAATGATTTGATTGAGTTTACCGTTACGTTGCCCCTCTCGTAGAAAAATTGTAAGAAATTCCACAGAAAAACAGTAGAATACCTTGTAAGCGAGCGAATAAATCACACTCTTGTTATTGGTACAATAAAAGCGCCAATACAAGAGTGTTTTTGTTTTATGCATATCCCAAAGGGGCGATGATGATGTCAAGAAAAAGACTAACACAAATATTTCCGTTTCTGTTGCCGTTTCGCAGATGGCAAAAAAAGCAATGCCGCTATTTAAAAATGAAGTTTGACGGGAACAGGTATGCAAGTACTATTTCAGAAAGGCTCTTACCCAATGTGGTATTTGAAACCTCTGCGTTAATGGTAAATGAGAACAGCGGTTTTGATATTCAGTTTCAATACAATAAGGTACACAACCTGAAATTGGCTGCAAAAACAATGGATAAACTTGTGATTGCTCCAAATGAAACGTTTTCCTTCTTCTGGCTTACTCGTTATGCCGATCGCCATACACCCTATAAAGATGGCTTAAATTTTGTGAATGGAAAAATTGTTGGCTCTTACGGCGGTGGCCTGTGCCAGTTAAGCAATATGCTGTTTTGGATGTTTTTACACACGCCAATGACTATTATAGAAAGGCACGGGCATGCTGTTGAATCTTTCCCATCCACAACAGAAGATCTGCCGTTCGGGACAGACGCAACCATCAGTGAAGGCTGGCTGGACTTAAAAGTTCGGAATGGGACAAATCATTCCTTTCAAGTTGTAATTTTGTTTGATGGCAAATATATGTATGGGAAAATTTTATCGCAAAAGCCGGTACATACAAATTATACCGTCTTTAATTCATCTGTTTCTTATATAAAACGGAATGAAATAATTTATCAGATTTCGGTTGTCTGCCGTGAGGAAGTAAATCAGGAAACTGGCGAGCATACAAAAAGAGAACTGTATACCAACCAGTGTGAAATTGCTTATCCTCTGCCAGATAACATCGAAGTGAAAGCACTGGATTAAAACGATGTGCTTTATTCTATTTCGGCCATAAAGCTTTCAGCAAACATTATACTGCTTTTCGGCTATGGCCAAAAGGAGGCTATAAAATGAAAAAGAAACGAATTGCTGTAATTTTCGGTGGGCATTCCAGCGAGTACGAGGTTTCCCTGCAATCGGCAACCGCTGTCCTTAAAAATATCAATACAGAAAGATTTGATATTTTTCCAATCGGCATTACTCAGGCAGGCAACTGGTTTCACTATACAGGAAACTATGAAAACATTGCAAACAACACATGGTTTGAAGACAATACAGAAACCTTTCCCATTGTTGTATCGCAGAACTGTTCTGCAAAAGGATTTTTAGAAATTTTCGAAAATCAATATACGCTTATTCCAGTTGATCTGGTTTTCCCAGTATTACACGGTAAGAATGGAGAGGACGGTACATTACAGGGATTGTTTGAATTGGCCGGAATCCCCATTGTCGGCTGCAACACCCTTTCTTGCGCTCTTTGTATGGACAAAAGCAGGGCGCACAGGTTGATTAGTCTTGAGGGAATATCCGTGCCTAAATCGGTCACTTTCAACCGCCTTGAACAAGAAAATGCATTGAAAGAAATCGCATTGCGCTTAACCTATCCCCTTTTTGTAAAGCCAGTTAGATCAGGTTCCTCCTTTGGGATCACAAAAGTAACCGAACAAAAAATGCTTTGTGTGGCGATAAAGTCAGCCTTTAAACATGATACAGAAGTAATTGTAGAAGAAGCAATCAATGGTTTTGAGGTAGGCTGCGCGGTTCTTGGAAACGATGCGCTAACGGTCGGACGCGTGGACGAAATAGAACTGTCAAGCGGCTTCTTTGATTATTCGGAGAAATACGCGCTGAAAACTTCAAAAATCCATATGCCGGCAAGAATCGACACCGAAACAGAAAAAAAGATACAGGACACAGCTATCAGGATTTATAAGGTGTTGGGATGTTCTGGCTTTGCCAGAGTGGATTTATTTCTATCTACAAGCGGCGACATAGTTTTTAACGAAGTAAATACCATACCCGGCCTGACTTCTCACAGCCGTTACCCCAATATGATGAAAGGAATTGGTTTGTCTTTTGCTGAAATGCTGGACAAGCTGATCGGGTTATATATTGCACCATGAAAATAACGCTTGAAAAGGAAAAGGTATATTGTGGAAATCTGTTGCTTGTAAACGCACAATACCCTGTCAGATGTATGGAAAATGGGGATTTCATAGCTATAAAACCAAATTTCCCTCATATTCTTCTGCAAAGCGAAGCCGCCAGCGCCTTACAACTGCTTTTATCTAATATTATGGCGGGCAACGCAATTGTTCCTGTAAGCGGCTACCGCTCCATAAAAGAGCAGACTGCCATTTATCAAAATTCTCTTAGAGACAACGGGGAGGCGTTTACAAAACAGTTTGTTGCTACGCCCGGCCATAGCGAACATGAAACCGGACTTGCTATCGACCTGGGACTGAATCAGAAAAATATCGACTTTATCCGCCCTTACTTCCCATATAAAGGAATTTGCGGCGATTTCCGAAAATCAGCGCCCCATTTTGGCTTTGTGGAACGTTATCCAAAAGGAAAAGAAGCGTTGACCAAAATTGCATATGAGCCGTGGCATTTTCGCTATGTGGGATATCCTCATTCAAAAATCATGACAGAACACCGCCTTACGCTCGAAGAATACATCCATTTTATCAAGATCTATCGAGAAAGTAATCGGTTTCTGTACCCGTCAAAAAAGAACACTGCAATTGAGGTGTATTATGTCCCGGTTTTCACAGAGAAAACAACGATACTCATACCGGAACAATTCGCCTATCAAATTTCCGGTAATAATATCGATGGTTTTATTGTAACGATCAGGAGAAAACCCAATGAACAAGTGTAAAAGTTACACAGGCATTGATTTGTTCCGCCTGGTTGCAGCTATTTTGATTATAACAATCCATACATCCCCATTGGCTTCTTTCACCGCAACAGGCGACTTTATTCTGACCCGGATTCTGGCACGTGTTGCTGTTCCTTTTTTCTTTATGACGTCCGGATTCTTTTTGATTTCGAGATATTCCCGGGACAACAAAAAACGAAAGAAGTTTGTAAAAAAGACAGCGTACATTTATGTACTTGCGATACTCATTTACATACCGGTCAACATATATAACGGTTATTTCAACTGCGGAAGCCTTATCCCAAACATTTTAAAAGATCTGTTTTTTGACGGGACAATCTATCATCTATGGTATCTACCGGCGTCTATTTTCGGTGCAGGGATTGCTTGGTATCTGGTAAAACGCCTTGATTACAAAAAAGCAATGCTAGCGTCATCCGCCCTTTATTTAATCGGCCTGTTTGGAGATAGCTATTATGGAATTGCCGAAAAAATCCCCGGCTTAAATAGCTTTTATCCATTTGTTTTTCAAGTATCCGACTATACAAGAAATGGTATTTTCTTTGCCCCCGCGTTTTTTGTTCTGGGTGGATTGACAGCGGATATGCCCCACAAGAATTCTTTACGAAAGAGCGGCCTTGGGTTTGGTATCAGTCTTACTTTTCTGTTGGCGGAGGCGTTGCTGTTACATTATCTTGACTTGCAGCGCCACGACAGTATGTATATATTTTTGCTGCCCTGTATGTATTTCCTTTTTCATGTAATTTTACATCTACAAGGAAAACGCCTTGTATGGATAAGAACATTATCACTATGTATTTATATCATACACCCTATGATGATTATCATGGTACGTCTGCTTGCAAAGGTTACTCACTTACAGAATTGGTTGATTGAAAACAGTCTGCTGCATTTTGGGGTGGTCTGCTTTACATCTGCAGCTGTTGGCATAGCAGTAGCCGCACTCTTTAGTATATACAAGAGTAAAAACAAAAAACCGGCTCCCCACATGGACAGAGCGTGGATAGAAGTTCATTTGAATCATTTAGCCCACAATGTGAAAGTCTTGAAAAAGGCCATGCCTCCCAAATGCCAACTGATGGCGGTTGTCAAAGCGGAAGCATACGGGCATAGGGCCTTTGAGGTTTCTACCTGTCTTGAAAAAATTGGTGTAAAAGCCTTTGCTGTCGCTACCATTGATGAAGGAATACAATTAAGAAAATATGGTATTCGTGGAGAAATTCTGATTCTTGGATATACTGCTGCCTGGCGGGCGGCTGAACTGAAAAAATACAACTTGATTCAGACGTTGATTAGCTATGAACATGCCATCGCCCTAAACAGACAGGGCATTTCTATAAAAGCCCATCTCAAAATAGATACGGGTATGCATCGATTAGGAATATTAAGCAGTGACTTAACCGATGTTGAAAGGGTATTTTCATTGAAACATATAACAGTCTGTGGAATCTACACACATCTGTGCTGTTCAGATAGTTTACAAACCAGCGATGTCGCTTTCACCCGGAAACAAATCGATCATTTTTACAGTTTAATCTACACTTTGCGAAATCGAGGCATAACCATACCGAAGCTGCACATTCAAAGCAGCTATGGTATTCTCAATTACCCCGAACTACAATGCGATTATGTTCGGGCAGGTATCGCCTTGTATGGAGTTCTCAGTTCACCATATGATGAAAGCAGCCGTAAACTGGATTTGCGCCCCGTACTTTCTCTAAAGTCAAAAGTCGTACTGATACGGTCTATTCCAAAAGGAGATAGCGTTGGGTACGGCAGAACATTTATTGCAAAAAGAGACAGTCAAATTGCCATCATTCCCATTGGGTATGCCGATGGGATTCCCAGAAATCTATCCTGCGGAAACGGTGCAATACAGATTAAGCAATACTTTGTCCCTGTCATAGGACGAATCTGTATGGATCAACTTGCAGTAGACATCACGGAAACGGAAGGTGTTTCGGTTGGTGATATTGCAACACTTATTGAAGCAAAAACAGACAGCGAATTAACCGCCACCATCCTTGCAGATCATACCGGGAGCATTAGTAATGAATTGCTTTGCAGAATGGGAACAAGATTGCCTGTCATAGAAAACTAAAAGATAATAGATGCTCTCCAGAGGAAAAAGATACCGTATACAACCATAGACTGTAAGGCAAAGAAAACCTGAACCGCAAAAGGCTGGCAGCAAGCTGAAACCGTCGTGAGGGCGTTTACAACCGAACAGAAGACGTGAGTACGGCCTTTTTCGGAAGAGGAGGAACAGCGGAGCGGGTGACTGGTTTTTTATCCAATAAAAAACCGGAACGAGCGTAACTCGTTCCGACGTGTAAAGGTGAGACAAAAAAATCCCCAGTGTTTTTTAGAAGGGAATTTGAACCTTCGCGCATCCCGCAAAAAGTTGGTAGCAAAGCGGAGGCGTCATGCCCGCGTTTACAAGGGCATAGCCGCAGCAAGCGTGACTTTTTGCGGAAAGGAGGAATGACGAAGCGGTATGAGAAATCCCCAGCCATTTGACTGGGGATTTTGAATGGAGCGTAGTCCATTCCGACGTGGTGCGAGTGACGGGACTTGAACCCGTACGTCATGAAACACACGCCCCTCAAACGTGCCTGTCTGCCAGTTCCAGCACACTCGCATTTTTAGTCAGCGTGGTATATTATAGCAAAGGCCGTGTTTCTTGTCAAGTACTTTTTGTATATAAGAAAACCTGCCATATCACAAATATGCCTTCCCATGTTAAGAAAACGGAAAGGCTGCAACGTAACAATTTCCATAAAAAAGGGAAAGATAGGAATATTGCTATATATCTGTACAAAAGCCGGATCTTTTAATGAATTTTAATTCATATTTAAAAGCAAACTTTGCAATTTTCTTGTATGCATAACAAGCATGTAAATTTGTGATACGAATCGCCGAAAAACACCTTGCATCTGCTGAGAAAGGTACAGCGCACGGCTGTATCTATTGACTTTCACAGAATGCGTACTATAATGTAGTTAGACCAAGTTGACAGGGAATGATTCTGTTTGAAAAAATGCGAATATTGTGCAAAGGAAATTTCATATCATGAGCAATACTGCAGCGACGCCTGCCAGCAGGCTGCCATGAAGTATTACCGCCTTACGCGTAATTGCGGCAGATTGTTTTCCATCTGTAATATTTTAGGACTGCTTGCCATAGTGGTCGGCCTGTTCTGGATGGTCTTCCAGCCAAATATTGGCATTTATATTGTGAGCGGCGGCTGCCTGCTTTTAGGGATTTTATATTTTTTACTGCCGTTCGGTACGCCCGATATGATTAAAAAATCTAAAATTAAAAAAACAATAAAAAATGTAAAATGGATTGCCTGCCTTTTGTGGATGACCGGCTTGGTGCTGCTGATTGCCGGATTTTTCTTTTTGCATGTATAAGCCTGAAAGATTGGGGCATGCTATTTCCAAACAGCAAAGGAGGAAAAAGCATGCTTGATAAAATCTGTCTTTTACTCACGATCATTGGCGGCATCAACTGGGGTATTATCGGTATTTTCCAATTTGACGTCGTCGCCTGGATCTGCGGTGGGCAAACAGGTATTGTGAGCAGGATTATCTACACGCTGGTAGGCCTTGCGGCAATCTGGTGTATTTCACTTTTGTTCCGCGACCGTACCGAAGCAGGCGAGCATCATTATACAACGCAGTCTTAAAATAAATGCCATACTTCTGCCGCCGGATTTTGTAAAATCCGGCGGCAGCTTTTTTATAGCAAAAGCGCGTTTTAAAACAATTTTCTGTTTGCAGCAATGATTCGGTTAAAATAATACAAATGTAGTATTCCACAATTTTGCGTTTTATCCAATACTTACATTTGAAAATATATAATGATACATGTATACTGTAAACAGGAGGTTATGCTATGAAAAAATTTATCAGTGCAGTTGTTGTTACCGCTTTCTTTTTTGTTCTTGCCGTTTTCCCCGTCAGTGCGGCGCAGGGAAAAACGCACATTGTACAGAAAGGTGATTCCATGTGGAAAATTGCCGTTAAGTACCAAATGGGCGTCAGTGAAATTATTCAGGCCAATCCTCAGGTATCTGATCCAAACCTGATCTATCCAGGGCAAGTTTTACAGATCCCCACATTAGACGCTACCGTAAGCAGCTTTGAAGAAGAAGTCGTAAGGCTTGTAAACCAGGAACGTACCGCAAGAGGTCTGAAAGCGCTTACCGTTAACTGGGAACTTAGCCGTGTTGCACGCTACAAATCACAGGATATGCACGACAACCGCTACTTTTCCCATACAAGCCCTGTATACGGCTCCCCCGGAAAGATGATTCGCGACTTTGGCATCTCGTATAAAACCTATGGAGAAAACATTGCGCAGGGCTACCGCACACCGCAGGCTGTTGTAACCGGGTGGATGAATTCCAGCGGACATCGCGCAAATATTTTAAACGCTTCATTTACACAAATTGGCGTAGGGTACGTTGCAAACGGCAACTACTGGACGCAGATGTTTATTGCATAACAGCAAAAAACAATTTGGCAACGGCTTCGGCAAACATGCCGGGGCCGTTTTTTTTGTAAGCTTTAAAAACAACGCGCAGAAGAAATTTCTTCTGCGCGTTGCATTTATCGCGCTTTTATGCGCCTGATCCATTTAAAAATTTCCACCTGAACAATAGATAGCAGAGAAAAACCAATAACAGCCAGCCATTGCACGCCGTTTAATGCAGTCAGGCGAAAAGCGCTTTGCAGAGCAGGAATAAAAAGAATACAAAGCATAAGCACGGCAGAAACGGCAAAAGAAAGAATTAACCAGGGATTTGCCCCTTCAGCGCGTACCCAGATCGGTTCAGTATTTGAACGCTGGTTAAATGCGCGCAGCATTTGCGAAAAGGCCAGTACGCAAAATGCCATGGTCTGCCCCGCCGTGTGGCCACCCATGCTCGCACCAGCCCAATAAGCGGCGGTGGTCACCGCTGCCACAAATACACCCTGTGTTACAACACGGCGCACCAAATCCTTTTCAAACAGCGTTCCGGACTTCACAGGTTGATGTTTCATAATATTTTTGCTGGCCGGGTCAACCCCCAGTGCCAGCGCCGGCAGCGTTGCCGTAGCAAGGTTTACCCATAAAATGTGAATTGCCAGAAGCGGTGCGTCCCAGTTAAACAGCGTTGCTACAAACAAGGTTAAAATTTCCGCTATATTCCCTACCAATAAAAACTGGATTACTTTTTGAATGTTACGATAAACGCGGCGGCCTTCCTTAATTGCGTAGGCAATGGTTGTAAAGCTGTCGTCGAGCAAGATCATGTCTGAAGCTTCCTTTGCAACATCAGTACCTGTAATACCCATAGCCACGCCAATGTCGGCGGCCTTTAGCGCAGGGGAGTCGTTGACGCCGTCGCCTGTCATGGCGGCTACCTCGCCGGTACGTTTTAAGGACTGGATGATGCGCAGTTTATCCGCGGGAGACACGCGTGCAAAAACTGTGGCGGTTTTAACCGCCGCGTCGAGCTGTGCGTCGGTCATCGTATCGAGCGCATCGCCTGATACAACCGTGTTCCCCTGTCTGTAAATACCAAGCTCTCTGGCGATTGCAAGCGCTGTCACCTTATGGTCGCCGGTAATCATGATCGTGCGTATTCCAGCCTCATGGCAGGTTTGTACCGACGCTTGCACCTCTTTACGCGGAGGGTCAATCATCCCCACTACACCGATAAACGTCATATCAAATTCCAGATTTTCATCGTCGTCATCAGGAATTCTTTGTAAATTGCGCATGGCAAAGCCCAAGACCCGCTGTGCGTTTTCAGACATTGTAAAGCATAACTTTAAAATGTTGGACTGATCTGCTTTTGTAACAGGGCGAACGCCCTGTGCCGTTAAAATATGCGTACACAGCGGCAACATCTCGTCCACTGCGCCCTTTGTATATGCAATGTTTTTCTGGTCAATTTGATGTACGGTCGTCATGCGCTTTCTGTCGGAGTCAAAGGGCTGTTCAAACAGACGGGGATATTTGTCTTCCAACTCCTCGTGATTAATTCCAAACGCCTGCGCCATATAGATCAGCGCCCCTTCTGTAGGGTCCCCAATGATTTCTCCCTTACGGTCGGGGTCCAGGCTGGCGTCGTTGCAAAGCGCCGCCGCATATACCAGCTCTTCATACACTTTTGCATGCTTGTTGGAAGCACCTTCTACCGGCGTTGCCTTCCCCGCCTCAAAGTCTCCGTTGACTGCAATATGCGTTACAGTCATTTTATTAAGCGTTAATGTGCCTGTTTTGTCGCTGCAGATTACCGTTGCGCTCCCCAACGTTTCAACTGCCGGCAGTTTGCGGATTAACGCATTGCGTTTTGCCATACGTTGCACACCCAATGCCATGACAATCGTGGCCGTAGCAGGCAGGCCTTCCGGGATAATAGAGATTGCCAGAGAAATTGCCACAAGAAATTGCGGAACCAGCGGACGCTGGTACAGTGCGCCGATGGCAAAAATCAAAATACATACGATAAACCCTACTACCGTCAGCGTTTTGCCCACGGCGTTTAGCTTGCGCTTAAGCGGTGTATCCAGTTCATCCTGGTTATCCAGCAGCCCGGCAATGTTTCCAACCTCTGTATCCATGCCGATGGCAACAACCACACCGACAGCGCGCCCATAGGTAACGATTGCGGAAGTGTACACCATATTGCTGCGGTCACCCAGCGTACAGCTTTCCGGTAACAATACGTCTGCATCCTTTTCTGAAGGAAGCGACTCACCGGTAAGAGAGGCTTCCTGTACCTTTAAATTTGCTGCGTCAATCAACCGCATGTCTGCAGGAACCATGTCACCGTCGCTTAAAAAAACCACATCGCCCACTACAAGCTCATCGGCAGGAATGATGCTTTCTTCTCCCTGGCGCAAAACGCGGGCGGTGGGCGCACTCATATTGCGCAGAGCCTCCAATGAGGACTGCGCTTTTTTTTCCTGCACAATACCAATTACCGCGTTAATTACCACAATAGAAAAAATCACGATTGCTTCGGTCCACTCCTGTAAAACAGCGGAAAACGCGGCCGCGCCGATCAGGATTAACACCATAGGGTCAAAAATTTGTTCTTTGAGCATTTGAAAAACAGTTTTTTGGGGTTTTGCCCGCAATGTATTTTTTCCGTTTTTCCTCAGCCTTTCAGCCGCCTCTGTATCGCTCAGCCCATCGTCGGAGGTATGCAGTAACTGGTAGATTTCCGGCAGCGGCTTGGCGTGCCAAGGCGTCTGTTTGTGACTATCCATAATTGGACAGACCACTCCTTTCTTCAAATACATATATTCTGACCGCCCAAAGGCGAAAATCAGTAAAAAAAGGCACAACCCGCCAGGCCCTATTCAAGGGCGCAGGTTATGCCATATCATACAAATTTGCATATAAAATAAAAGCTAAAAAGATTGCTTACGCCGTCGGCGTCGCTGCTGTCAATGTCATCCATTATTCCAGCATATCTCCCTTTCTTATTAGTTATGCTCCTCATTATATAGAATATCTCCGGAAATGTCAACCGGGAATCCGCCTCCTATTCATTTTTCTGCAGAGGTCCATGCTTACAGGCTGCTGCTAAAGAAACAAAACGATAGTAAAAAAGCCCGGCAAAAACCGAGCTTTTCAACAGAACAGCATGCATGCCAACGTGGATTTGCAATAAAAAGGCGCATGCTATAAAGCACAAAAACAGCGAGCCGTTGTTTGCCTTATAAAAATGGACGAATATCTATTGCCAGTTTTTCTTCAAGGTTAATCAACCGTTTGGTAATATCCTTTGAAACCTCATCTGCAGCTTTATATTCGTTTAGGTATCGGTTCAATGACTTGACTCCCATATTGCAGCCGTCGGTCATCAAATCGGCAATTGTATTATCGGATTCATTCATGACCAGTTTCATGTTGGTCTTTATCCAGGACATTCCCTTTGCAATAGGGTTTGGCTCCTTGCCTTCGTCCTTATATCGGCCCAGCAATTCCTGCATTTCCGTACCAAGTTTTTCATGTTCCTGCTTACAGTCGGACAAATATTTTTTAAATGCGTCGGCCTGCACATAGCCCAAAACTTCGTCAATAGATGAAACCCCCATTTTTACACCGGCGTCGCACTCCCGTAAAAGCCGGATTGTATCCTGTTCAATCATAAAGAACACCATCCTTTCCTTTATAAACGAAGTATATCCAAAACGACGGTAAAAATTCCCCTTTTTAATTTTAAAATTCTGATTATAACGAAAAAATAAATGGAAGCATTGTACCGCAATTTTATTAACGCCGCAAAAGCTGGTTGCGGTAAACCTTCGGAGATGTGCGGATACAGCACATGACTTTTTTGCTGAAAAGAAGAGACAGCGGGACGGGCGACCGATTTCTTATAAAATAAAAAAATCGGAACGAGCGCAACTCGTTCCGACGTGGGTTTACGCTACAAAAAAGATACCCTCTTGTTTGAAAAGAAAAATATCTTTTTTGGACACGCACCCCTTCTTTTCAAATATTCTATAAGTAGTATAACACAAATAAATATAAAATGCAAAAAAAGCAGGTACAGAGAAACACCGACAGCACATGGTCTGCCAGCATTTCTCTGTACCTGCTTCTTAGCGAAGGGGCTGTGTGATTTCAAATCCGCCTATGAAACGGATGCGGATTTCCTCTTTGGAAAGTACGGTGATTCTTTCAATGATGCGGTACACTAAGGCGTCGGAGTATTCTGTCAGGTCGAGGTCCTCGGCAGAAACTAGCCCCATGACATCTTTGGCTTTAGATTCCATTACCTCGGAACGCTCTGCGGTATATTCAATCCGCTTTTTCTGCTGTTTCAGTTTGAGGATGGTTTCGCTGATCTGTTTCAGTTTATGGTCGATGATGTCGTTTTCGTCAACCGCCAGAACCAGCAGCCGGTCAAACTCTGTTTCCAGTTCCTTGATTTTGTTCTCTATCACAATGGGGCTGGCTTCTTCCTTTTCTCCGGCGATGCACTGTATCAGGGTATCCTGCAGTGCCGCAGCCATTTCTTCCTGCTGCCCATGAACCAGAGAACGGATGGCTTCCAATATGGCGGTGTGAAGGGCTGCTTCTTCAAGGCTGGGTGATTTTCCACAGGATTTCGGTCCGAACTCCAGCCGGTTGATGCACCGCCAGACGATTTGCTTTCTTCCGTGGATGTTCCATGTTACCCTGCGGAAATAACAGCCGCAGTCCCCACAGACCAGCCTTTCGGATAGGGCATATTTACTGGTGAACCTGCCACGGTTGGTCTTGGCCCTCTTGGTATTGGCAGGCTTTTTGCTTCTTCTTCGGGCGAGTTCTTCCTGAATTTGAAAAAACATTTCTCTTGGGATGATAGCCGGATGGTTATTCTGAATGTAGTATTGCGGCAGTTCTCCGTTATTCTTCTTGACTTTCCCTTCTAAAAAATCGGCGGTGTAGGTTTTCTGCAGCAGAACGTCGCCTGCGTATTTCTCATTCTGGAGGATTCGCTGGATCGTCTGTGTTGTCCATTTCGGCTCTCCTGCAGGGCTTGGGAGGCCTGCTTTCTCCAGCTTTTCCTTGATCCCTTTCAGGCTGCCGCCGTTCAGGAATTCCCGTGCGATCATGAGGATTGTTTGGGCGTCCTTGGGGATGATTTCAGGCTCTCCGTCCAGCCCCTTTTGAAAGGCGAAGCCGGTGTAACGGAAGGCAAACCGCCCTTGCTTGTACCCCATGCGAATTCCCTTGGTGACGTTTCCGCTGATGGATTCGCTTTCGGCCTGTGCGAAGGAACTCAGGCAAGTCAGGATCATTTCGCTGTTCATATTCGAGGTGTCGATGTTTTCCTTCTCGAATATCACGGGGATACCCCAGCTTTTGAGGATTCGGACGTGTTTGATGCAGTCGAGGGTATTCCGGGCAAATCGGGAAATGGATTTCGTCAGGATGAGATCTATTTTCTTTTTCCTGCAGAGATCTATCATTTCATTGAATTGGTCCCTCTTTTTGGTTCGCACCCCGGAGATCCCATCGTCTGCAAAAATTCCGGCAAGCTGCCAGCCATCGTGATGGGTGATCTTTTCGGTGTAATAGTCCACCTGTACCTCAAAGCTGTTTTGCTGTTCTTCTTCCTCGGTGCTTACCCGGCAGTAGGCCGCAACTCTCAGCTTTCGTTTTCGCTTTCGCAAATCTCCCAGCATGGGGTTTGCCGGGATTTCCATGACTACCTTTTGTGGCATGGGAAGTTCGCTCCTTTCAAACTATTTTTCCATTCAGCAGCTGAAACTTTATGGAGTCATCCGGCTGCAGGATAACCTGCTTCACGGTCTGCTCGAAAAGTTCCCGGTTCAGTTCCTCGTCGTTGCTATGCTCCTGAAAAAGAGCCTTTATTTTGATGGTGAGGTGGTCGGATTCCTTGATGCTGCAGGTCTTATACTTTTCGGCAGCGCACTCTAAAATGAGGGAAAGCACCTTGTTCGTATCAACTTCACGCTGATCCAGCATTTGATTGATCTCGTTAGTCAATCGGGCTGCCTGTATGGACAGGCTGTTATTACTTAATTTATCAGGCTCTACTTTCTGTGGCTCCCGGAAAATTTCCAACAGTTTTGCCATAACCATCTGCCTAATCTCATCATCAGATATAGGTCCGAAGTACCTCTGACACTCTTGGCAGTTCCACAAAATAATAGGTTTTCTTTGACTGTTTCTGGTCAAGCGTTTTCCGCATATCGGACAAATCATCTTTTTTTGGATAAAGAGAACGTCAGAATATGGTGTAGCTTTGCTCCTTTTTAATTGGACTACGCTATCGGCAAGTTCCTTGCTTATAATTGGCGGATATTTTTCCCCGTTCCAGTAGCGTTCATCCTCCAGTATCCGGGTAACCATATTCTTGTTCCAGCCATTTGAGTTTTCCCGATATGGGATTCCACTTTGTTCTGCATATAGCGCTAATTGTTTGATGGACCAACCCTGCAAGTATTTCTGATAAATTTCTTCTACAAGTTCTTTCTCAGGAGGATTTTCAATTGTTTTTCCGTGTACTATTTGATATCCGAAGAGAAGATATCGTATTTTTTTCATGTTTAACACCGTCCTTCATCAAGAACCAACCCATTGATAAGGCAAAAGCCAAATTTTTCCGGGTAAACAATGATCTTCTGTATCATGCTCTTAAATATCACCGGATCAAATTCTACCATTGGTTGGGCTTCTTCCAATAAATCCAGCAACAGCCTTGTATCTTCAATCGTTTTGGTGATATTATCTGGCTCCTGTAGTTGGCGCAGTTTCCAGCGCAACTCTTCGATTTTCTGGTTGTTGCGGTTGCTTCGCTCTATAAAAATAGCAGAATCGATGCACCCCTTGGTCTGTAACCTTGCGAGTGAATGGTTCTGCTTGACTAATTCAGATATTTTTTCGTTTATCTCTACGATGTCTGGTTTCGTGAGTGTGGTCTTGACTTGGAGTTCTAAAAGCTGGTCCAACATCACTTTCAAAATCATATCCTTGTTGTCCAAAAGCTTGTTGTATACCTTCAAAAAGGCTTGATAGAATTCTTCTTGGGGAATTGCTTTTATAGGGCATAATTCTTTACTTTTTAGATGTTGGTAACAAATCCATTTTGTAAGTCGATCATTGGATTTCCGATAAAAGGTGGAATCGCACAAGCCACATTTGACTACTTTACTTAAAGGAAACTGTTGGACTTTATTTTTCGGTGAATGGGTAATACTTCTCTGCCTGAGAAGTTCCTGTACCGCTTCAAAAATCTCAACAGGTATAATACCTTGGTGGGAATTTTTGATGTAGTATTTGGGAAGTTGTCCGTTATTTTGTTTCCTCCGGAATGGCAATTCTTCTGTTGTGAAGCTCTTTTGAACTAACGAATCGCCAATATATTTTTCATTTTTCAAAATTTTGAGTACAGTCACGGAACGCCAATGTTTAGCAATTCCAGCCTTGCTTTTTATCTCTATTTCATTAAGTTCTGAAGCAATTTCATCAGCGCCTTTTCCGGCAAGATAGCTGCTGAAAATATACTCGACGATGGGAACTTCCTGTGGGTCTGGCACTAAAGTCTTATTCTTCAGAATATAGCCAATAGGTGCGCTGCAGGTAATAAAATCGCCGGATTTCATCCGGCGGCGATAGCTCCATTTCAGGTTTTTCGAGATAGAGAGGGATTCTTCCTGTGCGGCTGATCCTAAAATACTCAGCAGCATTTCGCTACCCATGTTCCCGGTGTCGATTTCCTCTTTTTCAAATTCTATAGCAACGCCAAGCTGTTTGAGTTCCCGCACCGTCTGGATACAGTCGATGGTATTCCTTGCAAATCGGGAAATGGATTTGACGAGGATGCGGTCGATCTTCCCGGCACGGCAGTCGGCCAGCAGGCGCTGAAAATCATCCCGCTTGTCGGCTGTGGTGCCGGAGACCGCTTCATCCGCATACAGCCCTGCGAATTCCCATTCTTCTTTCGACCTAATGTAACTGGTGTAATAGTCCACTTGGGTGGAAAAGGAATTCAGCTGGTCGGCTGAATCGCTGCTCACACGGGCGTAAGCTGCAACCCGTAGCTTTTTGGCTTGTTCTGCTATTGGCTGTATGACCTTAACCTGCGGCACCTTTGCCACCCCCTTTCCGGTTGGACATCTTTTTTGTCACACCAAAGACTACCACAACCGGTTTGGGATAGCTATCACGACAACCACTAAATATGGAGTTGTGAAACGCCGTACTTTTCGGCAATAGCAACATTCGCCAGCCGGCAGTTTTCCAATGTGATTTTCTCTTGTTCTAACAGCCGTTTTAATGCGGAGAATGCTGCAAAGTATTTGATTTCATTGATCACCTTTTCGCTTGGGGTCTGCAAGGTATAGGGAATTGCCATGAAAATTCACCACGGCAGATGGAGGCCCTTTTGGGCTGCCCTCTGGAAAAAGCGGTTTTCCAGTCCCTTGATGTAAAGCTCATACCGCAAGTCGCTCTCGGTGGTGATCAGTACCGCGTTATGGTCCTGCAGAAACTCCAGTATTTGAATCAAGATGGCGGGATCGTGGCTCAGGCGGGATAAATCCCGCACAAGCACAGCGCGGACGAAGCCGCCCTGCACAGCCCGCATCATCTGTTTTAGGCCCATGCGGGCTGTGCTCCTGCCGGTTCCCATATCCTGCGAGGTACCCACGACAGTGTATCCCCGATGATTGGCTTCCTCTAAAAGATTCCGCATCTGCTGAATCAGGACAAACATTCTTTTATCGCTGCTGCGGCTGTATAACCACATGGGGCGGTCTGCGTAGAGAAATCCCGCCGTTTCTGTTTTTCTGTTCATCTATGGTAATCTCCTTTATGACATAAAATAATCCGGGCCTTTCTTTGCCCGGATGAAATCCTCTACATCTTCGATTTTTCCGGTGAGCCGAAGGTTCGGCAGGGTTTCCAGCACAGCTTTGTGATACCGTTGGCCGGGGGCTGCCCGATAATCCAAAATGCTCACCACGCAGGTGTCGGTTTCGGTGCGGATGGCCCGCCCGAATCCCTGCCTGAGTTTTACCTGCATATCCGGTATGACTACGGTCTTGATGTAATCCTGCAGGGTTGGGTACTGTTCCCGTTCCGCTTCGCTCAATGGATCTGGAACAGGGAACGGCAGCCGCACAAGTATGAGCGACGACACCATATCGCCGGGAAAATCCACACCTTCCCAACAGGAGCCCGCCGCGAACAGCACGGCGTTGCTGGCCTGCTTGAATTGGTGAATGATATCCTGCGAGTGCCGCCATACTTCCATCAAGGGAAAAGACAGCCGGTCCTTTACCTGATTATAAACAGCGCCCATGAGGGAATAGGAAGTAAAGAGCACCAGAGTGTGGCCATGAGTGGCTTCCACCAACCGGCAGATCTGCTCTGCCAGACACTTAGCTTCCTTTTCGCTTCCCATCTGCGCTCTCGGCAGGTCGCCGGGGATGTAAAGGAGGCAGTTTTCTTCATAGTTAAAGGGCGAAACCGCAATAAAATCCTCCAGCCGTTGGTTCACGGACAGCCCCATGACCTTTTTTGTTCGTTCAAAGCTGCCACCAGCCATGAGGGTGCCGGAGGTCAGGATGGCGGGGATATCCTTTAGCCACAGCGCCCGGCGCAGCTGCTCCGGCATTTCCCGGCTGGCGGCGCAGAGGCTGGGACTTCCGTCCCTGTCGTATTGAATGTAGAGGATGTATTTGCGATCCCCGGTAAAAAAGAGGTTTAGAGACTGCTCTGTTGTTCCCAGCCGGTAAAGAAGCCATCGTGGGAGGTGCGGGGCAAGCTGTTTTTGTAGCTGCCGGAGGAGGGAAAGGCAATCCCGAAGGGCCGTTTCCCGATCCGGCGTTAAAATAAAGGCGGTACGTTGGGCTTCTTCCAGCAGTTCGCCCCGGCACATGGCACCCAATAGGGCAGTAAACTTTTCTTTCAGACGCTGGGAAGCAAGGATATATTTTTCTTTTGCCAGCAGGTCGCAGAGTTCACGGAAATCCTCCGCCGACAAACTCTGCCCGTACATCTGGCGGGCTGCGTCCGGCAGCTTGTGGGCCTCGTCGATTACCAAAGCCCGGTAATCATTGAGAAGAGGCCGCAGTTCCTGTAAACGGTGGGCTGCATCTGCCAACAAGTAATTGTGATTGCAAATCTGGACAAAAATCTCCGCGCTTCTGGCTTCCTTCAGGTATTGATGGTACCGGCAAATATTTCGCAGCGAACAGGTTTTCTCGCAAACCTTGGGGACGCACACCTGCCGCCTGTCAAATCCACTGAGGCCGGTTACGGCGTCTAAATCATAATAGCTGCGAAGGGAGAGCAGGGCTTTCATCTGCTCCGCATTCTTTTTCTTATGTTTCACGGCTTCCAACCGTTGGGCGAGACGTGAGTCGCAGACAAAGCGTTCCTTACCCTTTCGCACCATTGCCCGGATGGGCTTTTGAATGATGCGGTTCTCCAGAAAAATCCGGGATAAAAACGGGATGTATTCCCCGATGATGGCGTCCTGCAGGGCAACGCTGGAGGTGGAGACCACCACCGGCTGGGAACCGGCAGGCCCGTGCGGGGCAAACTTTTTCAGTAAAATGCAGGCGGTCAGGTAGGCGTAGGTCTTGCCGATCCCGACTCCCGCGTCGCATAAAGCGATATTGTTTTGGAGCAGGGTGTCCAGCATGGCGTGGCAGAGGGTAATCTGTTCTTCCCGAACTGCCAGCCCGTTTTGAGGGAGAAGGATTCGGAAGATCCGTTCGATTTCCCCATGGGCCTGCTCTTTCAGAGAGTGATTGTTCATTTCGGCACATTCTCCTTGGCCTGTTGGCGGCAAACTGATGCGGCGCAGTTTTTAGGCTGCGCCGCACGGATTCGCCGTCAACGGCAATCTGAATTAAAAAAGGTTTGATTTTGATGTGCCGTATTTGCAGCTCGCCCCCCGGCAACCTTGGGAACCATGCGGGCAGGCTTGCAGTTGACAAGCCGTTCACTGGCTCCCCAAAGGTCTTGCTGATTACAACCCAAGGTCGGCCAGCCCATCTGACGTGTGGGCAAACGATAGCGCGTATCATAATCCCCCGCCCAAGGTCGTGGCGAAAAGGGAAACTACCCCCTCTTTCCGGTCAAAATGCATCGCTCGAATCCAAGAGCAACAGCCGCCATCCCTGAAAAGGGAGACAGCTATGGCTCTGGATTGTCTTGGCGCTTTTTCCGAAGTTTGTGCATAACAAACTTTTAGTCGCTCGCTCAGGCGGGAACGTACCCGCATGGCTGGTATTCATTTTTCAAGCTACAAGGCGAACGTTTCTTTTTCCCCGTTCGCCCTATAGCCCAGGAAAAAGGCCGGAATCTTTCCGCTTATAAAAAATTTTTTAATTTTTTCTTGAGTTTGAAAATCCGCAGATCAATGGCGTTTACTGACAGGCCGGTTTTCTCTGAGATTTCCTTGCTGCCATATCCGTCCATCTTCATGAAGAGAATTTCGAGGGTGAGCTTGTCTACATTATGTAATAAAGAAAAAAGCTCTATATCCTCGATGCTGTCCAGCAGGGATTCCGTATCTTCCACGGGCAATTCCAGATCCTGCGCTGACACCCAATCTATATATGGTGACCATTCCACCTGTCGCTGCAGGTACTGGCGCTCTTTGTTGAACTGCGCCCAATCGTATGTATGAAGGCGCTGGATGGTTTCTTCATCCACGCCAAGTTCTCTGAGTTTCTTTTCTTCTGCTTCTTTCCAGCGGAGCCATTCTCTCTCCGCTTTGGCTTTGTTGTAAGCCACGGCTGTTTCCTCCGATCAATCTGAAATTTTGAAAAATTCAGATTGTCGGGGCGGCGGCCTGCCGCTATGTATCTTTAACCATGACTTTTTTCTGCAGACATGAAAAAAGCGCACCCGCCAAAAGGCGAATGCGCATAATACGACTATTCTATCAAAAAAAGAAGATAAAGGAAAATTACAGAAGAAAGCTGTCAAATGAAAAAGGTGATTTATTATGTAACGAACACTTTTCTACTCCCATATTTACAATAATAATCACTATTGTACTATTTAAATATCCCCCTAGTTCTATTATTTTATTTTTTTGACATATAACATATTACTGATTAAATAAGGTTGCCTATAATTTCTGCGAGCCACAACAAAAGAATCCATATCCACACAGCTATGACCGCATTTTCCAATATAAAAAATATGTTTTTCAAACTTATACTCGCTTAATGCATGGACTTCTTCAGATAAAAACACTCTTACCGTTTTCATTTCACTGTCCTTAAGCTTTAAGTTGATTCTTTTGCCATCTTTTATAATAGCCTTGGCGGACTATTCTTATGGTATCGTCAAAAATATTCATTGTTTTCAATTTACTACCTCTTTAGATCATATGCTCCTGTCATTTACGCTAGAGGAGCATACAATCAAACGTATTGTTTGCTAAACTGCGCGAGCTCACAATTTTTCCTGAAGTTCTTGCAAAAAGCCAATAAATTCATCTACGGTCAATATCGTTACTTTAGGATCATTATTCCCAATTGTATGTAAAAGCTGTTTGTTTTTCGCTTCCATCAGCGCTTTTCTAAAGAGGTTATCCTGTTCAAATCTTGCATGATACGCTCTGCGAACAAGAACATGATATTGTTCGGAAAAACGATCAATCGTTTCTCCTTGCCAATAGAGATGTTTGCCATCAAAGCCTGCAACTGCCAGACCTGCCTTTTTTGCTTCTTTGCCTGCAAGAGAGCATATATGAATCTGTTCTTCTTGATTTGAAGTTTTTAGTGATTGCAAAAAAACCTTCCATTGACTTGATGTTTATACCCTCAAATATAAAATCTGTCTTACAAAAATTACTGAGATGAGATGCACAAAAATTACCGTGCGAATAAATATCTACTGCCTTAGCGGCATCATAGAACATTCCTTTTTCTCTCAATTCCTGCCTATAAGCGACTGCCTGTTCTCTGGGCATATCCCGCATTTTCTCTATATCACGGCCATAATATGGCATTAATCTAACTGTAATGCTAGCTATATCTTCCAATTCACCTCTCGAAACAGAGGCTGGGCAATAATCATCAAAATCGTTTCTCATAGCAAAGGACTCCTTCTTTTATTTAGGATTATATTTATTTGTAGGTATGCTGTCGCCGTTTCACTAATTAGAAAAAATATTTCTTTAATATGTTTGGTAATTGATGCACTTTGGCGTATCCTTGAATTGTTGCAATGCGATAACCACCGGTGCAATAAACAGCATGAATATTTCCGCTTTGCTCTTGTACTAAATACAAGTCATGCCATGAATCATATTCCCGATCTCCTGAATCAAAAGTCGGAATATCCTTAGAGAGCCGAACAACCCTCGGATAATAACCATCGGTAAAAAACCTCACATTGCAGTCTTTGAATTTGTCCGCGTCAAGGGGGGTGCCGCTTTGATATTTCTCCAGATCTTCCTCTGTCACGTTTAAAGTCTCCATTGAAAAGAGAAAGCCCTTACCGAAATCGCGTTCAATAGATTTGTTAAACATAGTTAATCCTCCGCATATCTATTCATACATACATCTAAAAGCGCTATTTTATTCTATTGTTTCAGTATCTTCATTTCTGCTTTCGTATGCCTGCATTGTCAAATCGATTGCATCAACCACACTTGTGATATGATATTTCAGCATAAACAGCCTGTCTGATTCCTCTGGATAATGATCCTTAGCTTGTCTCAACAGTGGGAGTACATAAGTTCTTGTCTCTTTTATATAAGACTTGAGCTTTTCAACAGAAAAAGTACCTGCCATACTTGAAACATTATGGCACCGGTCGATAAACTTGGTAATCACAGCTTCCTTACTCTGAATGAGCATATTATAATATCTGGTCTTGGCAATATCTTTTGTTTCTCCTGGCAAAACTTCGAAAGTCATTAGCTGAACGCCCCTGCGGACAATATCGTTTACCGGAAGTTCTTCTAAAGCCACACCGCAATCTTCACAAACATCATGCAGAAGAATTGTTGCTATGGTATTGTCATCTCGAATTCCCATACTCAACGCATTACAAGCCATAGTAAGAGGATGCACAATATACGGATCGCCATTTTTACGTTTCTGTCCATTATGCTTTTCCCTGGCAAAAGAAAGTGCCTTAAGCGTCTGGATCATACCAACCCCCGATGCATATCCGCGGATATATGTATACATTTTGTCCGCATTATAAACTGTACGTTCCATTTCACATCCTCCTTTGTATTGCCTTAACCGACCTATCGCCATTTTATCATATCATTCTCAAAAATAACTCTTGTCTGCATTTTTCACCTTCAAAACCGCTTTTTTGGCGCTCTGTTATTGACCGGCTTCAGAATTCTGTGCCACAGCGATATCAATCCCTTCAATTTGCAGCGCAATCCCCTTTTGTTTCGACGCTTCGGTAAGCAGACGCTGAATATCCTCCTTATAATGGTTTAAGCACGCCACGGCAAGCTCATCCCTCGTATCCTGCGGAAGCGCTTTTAAAGCCGCTTTTGCCGCTATTGACGAAACACCTTTGGTCTTCGACAAGACGGAAACCAAAAAAGCGTTCTCAGATTTTTTTGACAAATGCTCCAGCAGCACTGGAAGCAGTGTATCCAAAGCGGCTTCATAATCAACATTGTTCACAGAAATTTTAACATCAATCATAATTTTCCCTTTCTTTCCGCTCTGACTTCAAAAATAAGGTTTTAAGAACGGCCCAGTCCGCAGCTTTCAAAAGGCAGACCAGACCGTTTTTGTCTTATGCAGGGTTATAAATTTAGCAGGCAGAACAGTTCAATACCCCGTCAATTTCCTCCCGGACAAGGGAAAGCTGTTCCAGATATTTTGTAATTCCTTCTCTTTCCGCCTTTTCCCTTTCGCTTTTCTGATATCCTTTCATCGCCGGGTACAAAGCCACCGCTGGAATTGCCGCTGACAGGAGGGTTCCCCATGTCCCTAAGTGGAGAATCCACGCCCCGACACCGGCGCCGGCCGCCGCTCCTCCTGCCGCAATCCCGATAACGCCAAGTTCCGGGAAACCTTTTTTCTCTGGGATTTCCTCCAGCTTGATTTCCTGTAAAATCGTTTTGACTTTCTCAGCCGTCTGCGGTTCTTCCTTTTCCAGCTGTTTCAGCCACTGGCCGCATGCGTTGTATGGATCGAACCACATGGAGGCCGCATCTTGAACCGACATCTCCGCCGCAGCACCGCTTAATGCGCATTGTTTGCTTTTTTCCATCAGCTTTGCCCGGCACATCACCATAAACTTTTTCCATACGGAATCAAATTCCCGGATTGTATCCATCACTGCTTTACTCCTCTCTTACTTACATCTGACTGATTTTGTATCTTACTGACTTTATTTGTTCAAGCTGCTGCTGCGTTAAGCTGATATCGCCCTGAATGGCCCGGATTTTTAATGCGGCCTCTTCCTGCGCATGCTGATCGCGTTTTCTCATTTCATGAACTATACCAGTATACTGCGTGAGATACTGATCCATAACACGCTCGACCTGCATCCAGCAATTTGCTGCATTTTGATAAAAAAACTGCAGCACACTATCTTTCAAGCTTCTGAAATACTGCTCTACCACCGCGTTGACATCACCAGCTACCTGATTGCGGAAAGCCGTCCCTCTGGATGAATCGTCTGATTTTTTGCTAAACCGCATAAAGCCGGCAACGGCGCCAATAACAGCTCCCGCTGTTGTTCCAATAATCGGGACAACTGAACCGATCGCGGCCCCGGCTGCCGCTCCCGCTCCCGCATATCCCATAAAACCACGGTTTGACTGTTTGACGTTGGCCTCAACCTTTTGACGGATGGCAATATTAGCCTGTATATTTGTCATCAAGGAATCATCCAGACGGACGCTTTTATCCACCTCCTGCACCAGATCATGCGCAAGCAGTTCCAGCTGCCGGTATTCTCTCTTAAAATCCGCTTCAAAGCGTCTGCAATGCCCTTCCGCTATTGACTGTATCTCACTCAAATACTTCGAGGAGCTCTCTGCGGATATGCCGGCATTTTTCAAAATTTCCGATTTCTTTTCCTCCAGCAAAGGATTCAGCTTTGTCTGTAAAAAATCCCGTATGCCGCTTTCCGTTGCCGGTTTTTGAAACGCTTCATATACTTCTCTCTTTTTATCCCGAATCCAGACGTCAACGTTTTCTCCAATCGCCTTTAATTTCTCGTTTGTGTTTTCCTGATAGGATAAGCTGATTTCCGACTTTTTTCTCATGACAAAGCCCTGCAGGTCCGTTGTAACGGCCTGCATAAGCTGAAGGTGCCGCTGCTCCTGCTGCGAGGATATCTGCTCCATGCTTTCTTTCAGCCGTCCCATTGCGTTTTCTGACAAGGCCATGCACCGCTGCAGCTGGATCCGGATTCTCTGCTCCTGCAAAAATTTCAGGATTCTTTCCTCTGTTTCACGATTTCCCTCAATATATTCTGTTCCGGTCCCATTTATGACCGGCAGGGCGGAATAGGGTAATACCAACGGATCGTGAACAGACAGCTTCTCTTTCAGGACTTTTCGGATATACTCCAGCTGTCTGGCCTGCTGCTTCGGCGGAACCAAGTCGATCTTTGTCACTACAAAAACACAGGTTTGCAAAACGTCTTCAAGGTTATCCTCCAAAAAACGGCAGAAGCTTTCCGGGAACGGCTTTTCAGCGCTGGTAAGGATAATACAGGCGTCCGCCTGTTCCCGGATTGCTTCTTTTGTGACGTCCTCGTGCCACTGCTCCAGCGAATTGGTTCCCGGGGTATCGATAATGCGGATACCCTGCTGCAAAAAATCAGATGGGTATCCCACCTCCAGGTGCTGCGCATTTTCATCCTTCCGATTACCGGAGGTATATGCTGCAAGAAGTTTCGCCAGTGCCGCTGCGTTTTCAACGCTTCTCGTCTGCTTGCCTTTTCCGCCCCTTCCATAGGTGCAGAACATTCTTTCCGGGCTGTAGCCAATCAGGGTAGAGGCTACCGTCGTCCCCTGTATCGCGTCTGCTTCCAGCAGGTTTTCCCGCAGAAGGGCATTGATAAAGCTGCTCTTTCCGGAAGAAAATTCGCCGATTACCGCCATATTCAACGCTTTTTCGTTCTGACGGTCCTGGATCTTCTTCAACTCCGTTTGAAGCTGTGCTTTTTGTTCGGATGGGAAACTATATTTTCCCATCAAGGCCTGTATAAACCGGATATGCCCGTCAATATCCGCCAGCTGGATTATCTGCTGTGTCCTGAAATCAAGGGATACAGGCGTTGTGCTCTCTGTTGTACATATACGTGCTTTCATTTTCGTTTTCTCTCCTGCTGATTCGGCATATTCTCAAGCGTATCATTCAAACTGGTAATCACCCGATTCAATTTTCTCCTGAGATAGCTTCTCATCAATTATTTCCACTATTTGAGGCTCCGCTGACACTCTCGGATTCTATAGCCGTCAATTCCTTCCAAAGGCAGGAGCCCCCGATATATTCCAGATATGCCAGTGCAAAACAATCATTTTCCCCGACTCCTGAAAAACACTTTGAATAGGAACTATTCTTCAGTAAAAAACGCTTGGGAGGAAGCGGATGTTTTCAACCGCTCCAAACTGCTATTTCAACAGTTCAAAAATAAAGGTATCGAGATTCTCCGCAGTTCCCTTCAGCTGCTTTTCATATTCAGACAACTGCGCTGACTTCTGTTCCACAACCTCTTTGCCTTGTTCCATATCGCGGATAATGCCTTCCAACTGTTTCTGCATTTCTCCGATTTCCACGTCCATTGAGTTGGAAATAATATCCTTGATTTTATCAAAATTCTCTGTCGCCCCGCTGACAACGGTATCGACCAGCTGCATGCTTTTGCCGCTGATTTCTTCGCAGAACGTTGCCGCCACCTGTTCCTTGGCATTCTTCACAGCCTTTTCGGATACCTTGAGCCCGCCCCTGATGACGGAAGCCGCAATCACAGCAATAATCGTGACCGGGTTCAGGAAGCCCAGTATTGCCAGACCGATATAAGCGCCAAGCTGTAAGGCAATGCCCTTCGCAAATTCTGAAGAAAGCCCTGTCGTAGCGCCCAGAGCTGCAACGCCGATATCTCCGATCAGCAGTCCGCCGCCGGCGGCTACAACGCGCTTCCAAACCGGGATATCTTCTGTATCGATATTGTGAGACCCCGTTACGCTCACCTTGACCTGATCCAGAGAAACAAAGAATTCCTCCAAACGGCCTTCCAGAGAATCCTTCAAGGATTCTACTTTATCATTGACCAGATTGGTAAACGGCCCGGACAGCCATTCTCTGGTTTCACCGTCTATTTTATTCTGTATAAAATTCACAAGCTCGTCCGACAACGCTTCCGCATCCCGCTTTGGATGAAGCGCCGAAACCTTTGTCTCCGGTTCATATTCTTCAACCCATACGCGGATTTGCCCCGGGAGGTTATTGAAGTAATTGACAGCGCTCCGCCGGATATCCGGAAGCAGGTTTGCAATAAAGGCTTCCGTCCGGCTGGTAATCAAATCCTTTTGCTGCCTGAGCTTTTCGATTTCCGGCTGCGCCTCGCTGTACCGCTGCTTCAGCACATCCAAATCTGTGGACAGCGCGTTTCGCCGCTGGGGAATTGTCGTTTCCAGCGCGTCCTGCCGAATAACGCGGATCAGTTCCCGTGCCGGCGTCGCCAGCTTGATCTTCCCGCGCTCATTGGCCAGATAATCCGCCAAAGCTGTTTCCACCGCCGGGATTTTGGATTCATCCAGCATTGCCGGATTGTTTTGAAGCTGACCCACAAGCCCCTTATAGGCTGAAGTATAATATACGTGCTTGGTATAAGGCGCCAAAAGGTTGTCCGAGAATTTGCGCAGACGCTGCTGTTCCCGCTCGCTGGTCAGCTGGTCGAACCGGTTTACCACGCAGAACAGGCTCTGCTCTCCAAACCCGTTTTTCCGCAGCGTATCGTCTATGTATGCAATCTCTCCCGCAGAACCCATCGCCAAAGCGCTGAACACAAAAATGATAGCGTCCGCTTTGCTCAGGTATTCCATGGTTACCTGGGTGCGCACCGGATTTTCATTCAGGCCCGGGGAATCCACAATCTCCACGCCGTCCTTGAGCAGATCCAGCGGCCAGAACAGTTCCACCTTTTCAAAGGGGCTTTGCTTAATCGCCTCTTTATGTTCCATGCCCATCGGAATAACCACATAATCCTCGATTTCATCCACAGGCATCTCAATCGGCGGGACGTCCTTCATTTGGAACCGCCGCATATGGGTAAGCGCCTTTTCCGGAATCCCATCATACATCTTTTCCGGCAGCGGGTTCAGAAAATGCAGGACCGCTTTCGGCTTTTCGCCATATTTGATTTCATTGATAATCGCGGTTGTCGGCACGGCATAGGCCGGCAGGATCTCCTGCCCAAGAAGCGCGTTGATAAACGTGCTCTTACCGTTTTTGAAATTTCCCATCACCATGATCTTGAATGTATCCGATGAAATCTTCTGCCGCAGCTGCTGCAATACTTGCGCACAGTGCTCCATATCCAATTTCTGTACCAGACCGGACGCTTCCTGGATGATGCCGGTCAGACGCTTCTGCCTTGCCGCATATTCTTTGAGCTGATCGTTCGTCATTGTATTTTCCTCCTACTCCGATATCACCTGCTGATGCTATATGCCGATCCCTCTCAGTTCGGCAAGCTTTTGGCGGATGGCTTCCTCACGCTTCGGATCATCCGCCTGTTTTTGCGCCGCGTCGATGGCGTCGCATTTTACCTTTACCCAATCCGAACAGGTTCGCTTCATTGTGCGGATCGTTGAGATATAAACCTCCCGGATATTCCTCTCAACCGTTTCAATACTGCCGCTGAAAACGCCCGGCAGTTCTTCGCGGATAATCCTCGCAAGCTCCCGTTTCTGCGATTCCACGCGCTTATTCATAAAGACCTCGGAAATAATACCTCCGCCAATGCCTACAGCCATCCCGATGGGCGACAGCCCGATAAGCCCGCCTACCAGGTATCCTCCGACTGTAGCGACGCCCGTCCCCACGCGGGAAATCAGCCGGGAACGTTTCATATCCTCCAGTTCAACCGCTTGCTGCACCATCGGCGCACGGAAAACGCCCTTCTCCGCAATCCGCTGGTTCTGCGGCGGAATAGCGGAACCGTATTTCTCTTCAAGGAGATGGTTCAGCCAGTTGACGTCACGGGTATAAAAGCCCTGAAGGTTGTTTTCCAGAATATTCCCCAAGGAGATCATTTCCATTTTCATCCGGTACGGATAATCCTTCTCCCACCAGTCTTTCGGATTAGCCACATGGGTAAGCTCCAGCGTCAGTTTTTCTATGACGTCCTGCTGGCGTTCCTCCGTCATGCTGCGGATCCACTCAAAGTTTTGATTGCATCGCTTCAGCATATCGTTCTCAAGCATGTCCCACTGGATTTGTGCGCTGCGGAGCAGCTTCTGTTTGCTCTGTTCCGCCGTTTCCTTCCGCTTTTCTTCCTTTTCTGCGATAATATCCAGCTGGCATTGGTAAACCGTTGCCAGATCTGCGGAAACCGCCTTTATTTCCTGGCTGGCCCTCTCTTTTTTCAGCTGGATATGGGAGGATTCATGCAGCCATGCAAGGATCTGCTTCCGGATCGCCTCTGTCCCGGACCGCTCTTCCCAGCCCTCCGCCATGTTCTCTGCGGACAGGTAAAGCGGGATCTCTGCTTCCATAGCTTCCAGTTTTCTCTGCACAGATTCCACAACGCTTAACCGCTGTTTTTCTTCCACAAGGTCAAGCTTTGTCAAAACAACCATAATGCGCGGGACTTTTTTCATCAGGATCCGCTCCTGAAGAAACAGCTTTTCCGATTCGCTGAACGCCGCTATAGCGGCCATTGGCAGGATGGCGCAGTCGCATCCGCTCAGCGCCTGCTCCGCCATGCTGAGATCCCCGCGGATTTGCGAATTTACACCGGGCGTATCAACCAACTCCAGATCGTTCTCCATCAAAAGACTGCAGTTCCGCTTTAAAAGGATCGCGCCTTTAGTCTCCCTGAGTTTTTTCTTCTCTTCTTCAATGGCTTCCCAGCTCTTTTCCGCGACCGGGTACTGTTTCTGCCCGTTTACTGTTTTTAAAGTGATGCTTTCCTGCTCTCCGCCCGACACGTAAATCGGAAGGGAGGTTGTCGGGATATCGCTGGTCGGGATAATATCCCGACCGATCAGCCGGTTGACCAGGGTGCTTTTTCCCCGGTTAAATTCGCCGACTACCGCCACGCTGAATTTTTCCGAAGCCAGGTACGCTCTGATGGAAGCCAGCTGTTCCAGTAAGTCCTTCCTGCCGGCCTCACGGCAATACCCTTCCAGCTTCTGAAGCCGCGCCATAAAAGCTTCGTCATAGAAGCTGAGATTTACGTCCTCCCAATCCTTCTGCTCTTTTCCAGAGGATTCTTTTTCCTCCTGAACGTCCGTTTTCTCCGTACGCTCTTTCAGAGGAGCCGGGTCGTTAAAAAAATTTTTATTTTTGAGAAACACAAATCCCGCCTCCTTATTGCTCGATATACCGTTCAAAGAACTGCGGCGAAAGGGATTTATAGAACGGATGCAGGGGCGGTTCGGTCATCATGGTATACAGTCCCGACAGCTTTTCCTCATCCTCTTTCGTAAACTCGCCCTCATCCCCTAAAAACGCGATTAAGCGGTTCAGAGCTTCATATAAATCCTCTTTTGCTTTTTTGTATCCATCCCGGTCCAAATGCTTGATTGCTTCATGACGGAACATCCCTAACGGCTTATCAAAATTCACCTTTGCATACCGGTAATCCAATCTAAGATTTTCAAATGAAATCAGTTTCCCACTCGGATAATCAACCGTGAGCTTATATTCCGGGGGCATCAGCAAAGTCTGGTCATTTGGCCGTAGCACGGAACGATAGTAAAAGACGGAAACTAAAAGCCGGTCCCCTGTAATATTGAGCACAGGAAATCCCATTCCCAACCCCATCGGGATATTTTCACGGACGGCGCTGCCCGTATTGATTTTCTTTAAAAATTCCTGTATTGAAAGCATTGTTTTATCCTCCTGCTCTTTTATTTTCGATATTCCGCTTCCTTTCCGGATTAAGCGTATGCTTCCACATAATAGCAGCCGCTGTCTTCCCATGCGTCCATAAACTGAGAAGCCGGTACTGTGATCGCGTGTCCGTCCATCGTGCCGGAATCATTGATAATAACCATTGGCTCCGAACCGGAATAATCGATCCCGATAACCTCTACCGCATGGTTCGGATCGTTCGGCGCATAGGTTTCCGTATTCCCATACCAGATTTCATTTCCGTCCACTGCGACAACAATCCTGCCGCCATCTTCCAGACAGTCATGAAGATCCTGCATATCTCCGCCAAACCCTTTTTCTGTTTCAGCGCCAAGATAATTCAAAATCTTGTCCATATCCTCCAGAGAGGTTCCATCATCGTACCAGCCCTGCTCCGTGGCGATGTCTATCATCTGTTGAGGGTCAATATCCTGGCCGGTCATGCCTTCATACGCCATCACCTGCGCATATATTGCGCAGGGACCGCTTTCTCCCTGATAATCCCAGCATTGCTCGTCCGCAGCAGGAGTTCCGACTACCTGGGACATATCGGTTTCTGCGGGATTAAACTGCTCATATCCCGCGTCAAAGCCTCCGCCTTCGTCTACCGGGACATATCCGCTGTCCGGACTTCCGGTAAACATGGCCCATTCCTCTGCGTCCATGATCTGTGTTGTCTCAAAAACAGTGTCGCCGTTGGCGTCTTCGCCAAAAAACACACTGTCCGCGATTCCATCCCCGTTTGTATCAACGTCCATAAGGGTGGCTGAATAATCTGTAAATCCATCGCCGTTCGTGTCCTGATATACAGAAACAAAATCCACGATCCCGTCGCTATTTGTATCTACCGATGCGGTAATGGTATCGAACACGCCGTCTCCATTCAGGTCTTCATATACTGCTTCCCCGTCCATAATGCCGTCGCCGTTGTAATCCGTCCCTGTTGTAAAGCTGTCTGCTCCCTGCGATATGGTGGGATCTTCACCGTCTAAGGCCCCTGAAAAATCCATAAAGTCCTTCATGATGTGCTTCCTCCTTTTTCAGTATCTTCAGCTTGTCTCCATTATATCGTTGTAGGGATATGGCGCCACCCCTTTTGCCGTATTGGACGAGCAAACTGCAGATTTGGTCTTTTCCTGCAAATTTAGCTTTTATATTGTGGCTTCCCATGGAAAAATGCGGTTAACGTCTTTATAATACCGCTTGCTGATTCCGAGCGTTTCTCCGTTGCTCAATATCAGATTCCGTCCCGTGCGGTCAAGCTGGCAGATGCTGTCGATATTTACGAGGAAACTTTGATGGCATCGGAAGAATGTTTCTTCCGGAAGCGCTTTTTCCACATCGTCCAGAACGGCGGCAAAGGCACACACATCCTGCGGCCGTACCGTATGAACAATTACCTGATGAAGACGGCTTTCCAGATATAGGATTTGCCGGTACGGGATCCGCACGCTTTTCGCTTTTGTACGGATACAGAAGCATTCTTCACGTTTTCTGTGCAGATGATATAGGCAGGACTGTAATGCTTTGGCTACCTCTCTCTGTCCGCCACCATCTGAATGTATCCACGCCGCAGGCTTGTACCGCATATATCCTGATACTTCCTCCGCAGGCGTATCCAGAAGAATATACTCCGGATTGGAAGGATTGTGTTCCATGAGCTTTTGCGCCTGCTCTTTTTCAGCCGTATCAACACAAATGATGTCAAATTGATATTTCCCGTTCAAAAGGTTCTCTGAAAATTTCTGTAAGTTTTGAATGGAGTACACCTTTCCATAGACCTGTGACTGTTTTAAGCTATTTATAAAATCCTGTAAAACTTTTTTCCGCTGCAGGCTGTCGTGATGATATACTGCAATTTCAACCATAAATACGGCCTCCTTTCCCAGAAGCCATATATTGGGAAAAAGTAAAAAAAGGCACAGAAACCCTTATGGATTTCTGTGCCTTTTCCAAATCAAAAATATATTTATAAAAGCAGGCTCTTATCGCTGTCTGTCTGTCTGTCTGTCTGTCTGTCTGTCTGTCTGTCTGTCTGTCTGTCTGATAGACATTATATTTTCGAGAGCCATATCTTGTCAACCCCTTATCCCAAAAACAACAGATTTATTTTTTATTATATCAAATACAGGTTGTAAATGCAAGCACATGATACTGTGGATTGCAAAAAATTGGCGAAAATGATCGCATTATTTCAAGAGATAAGCCCTCAGAAATCTCTGTGAGCTTACCTCTTTCAATTATCTGTTCAGACTACATTCAGTTTTGCTGAAAATTCCCCTATCAAGAAACTTCTGCACTTAAATTTTCTCAATCATTCGCTTTAAAATATCCAAGGGCATCGGTGCGTTCCCCATTCTGCCAGACCTCGAAGTGCAGGTGATTTCCGGTGGAATTGCCGGTGGTGCCGACATAGCCGATGACCTCGCCCTGTTTCACTTCCTGACCAACCGTCACGCAGATGGAGGAACAGTGGGCATACAGGGTGTCATAGGTATCGTTGTGCTTCACTTTGATGTGGTACCCATACCCGCCGCCCCATGAATCGATGGCGTTGGCTATGGTGACGGTTCCGTCTGCTGCGGCAAGGATGGGCGTGCCGCCCGGTGCGGCGATGTCGGTTCCGCTGTGATAGGCAATTTCTCCGGTGAAAGGGTCCTCCCGGTAACCGAACCACGAGGTTATTGTATAGCTCTGCGGCAGCGGCCATTGGAAGATGCTGGTGCCTATCCAGTCAGTATTGGGATTTACAATCTGTCCTCCGCCGCTTGTGTAACCACCCAGCAGCTCCGCCCACAGATTCTGGTTCTCCGGCTCCGACATTAAGGCGAGATATTCGTTCTGCCTTGGGTTAAAACTGTACTGCCGGGCCATTTCCTCCGGGGTTTTGTGGGTGATGGTAATTTCCAGAATGGTTTCTGTCACCGTTTCGGTATGGGTGGTTTCATTGCCATCCTCATCCACTTCGGTGACTTCCACCTCTTGGCTTTCGGTACGGGTGCTGGAAGACACCGCATTCATCTCCCACATAATATCCCGCAGCTGCTGAACTTGGGCGTCATCCAACGAGGCCACCTGCGCCCCATCCTTCGCGCCGGTAACCTTTGCGGAAAATACAGCGAGAACATCTTCCCAGTTGATGGAGAGCACTCCGTCGTTGGAGGTGATCTCCTGCCGGTCATGGGGATTGGAATCCTCTATTTCCTGAATGTGAGACAGATATTCCCCATTGAGGGTAGACACCGCCTGTGTTACGCTGGTGCCGGTTCCGGTGGAATCCGAACCAAAAAACAGGCCGAAGCAGGAACCGACAATCAGGGCAATTAAACAAATCAACAGGATAATGACCACAGCCACCCAGCCCCCAGCTGCAATAGCGGCAACCAATCCCTTTATCGCTGCCGCTGCTGCTTTGATGGCAGTGGCGGTCGCTTTCACCGCTGCCTTTGCCCCTGTCACTGCCGCTTTCGCTGCTGTTTTGGCTGCTTGGGCCGCCGCCCTTGCCGCTTTTGCGGTAGCCTGCGCTGCTTTCTGTGTCGCTTTCGCTGCCTGCTGCGCCGTCTTTGCTGAATGCTGGGCAGTTTTGATTCCCTTGGCGCTCTGCTTTACGCCTTTCACAGACCGGCTGGCTGTTTTTACCGCCTTTTGCGGCTTTCCTTTGACAGCCTTGGCCACGGTGTTCTTCGTCCGTATTTTAGAAGATGTGTTCTTGGCAGCTTTCCCAGCCTTGCCGCCTGCATCTTTGGCTTCCGACAGGGTACGGGAAATCTCTCTTTTTTCTTTCACCTTCCGGGCCGTGGCCTGCGCCAGCTTTTTCCCGCCCCGATAGGTCAGGTTCGCACCTTTTTTGGCGGTAGTTTCCATGCCGGACAGCATCTGATCCCCGGCGCTGTTGGCCGGGGCGTTGGAAGATTCCCCACGCTGGCTGGCGAAGGGTGTTTCCTTTAATTCTACAATGGATTTGTCCTTTGATTTTAACCACAGATCCTTCATAGCTGTTTTGGGTGCCTTGGCTGCACTCTCCAGCAGCTTGGGTTTCTTGCTGTCAGGTTTTTGCTTGATTTCTTTCAATGGCATACCTCCTTCGAATAAATGAAAATCATACCCCAATCCGGAATTTGTGCAGGCAGCTCTTGCACAACCCCTACAAGCAGCAAAGAGGTATGTAATAGGAAGAAACATTGATTTTCCAACTCAAATATGGCATATTGAACTTGCAAGTCATCCGCGTAGCTAAATGCTACACAGCCTTTTGAGGTTGATCGCATGGTTTATGAAGTAGAAATAAAAAAGGGGACGCACAAAGAAAAAAAGACACCCGACCCTCTTGCAAAATGGGAAGCGACCGTAAACTCTCCCTACAGATCCCTGCCTATCCCACAGCGATATTTGCTACAGCATCATTTGAGCACCGCCTATGGGAGAGGTTTGGCGAAAAGCATCATGCAGTATGTGTATGACTATCTTCGGCAGGACTGCGATGTCTATGCCTGGTGGGAAAGGGGCAGGAAAACGGCAATCTTTTGCCAAAATCAGGAGAGCTTTTTTCAACTGTTCATCCAGCCTAAAAAATAAGAATATTTGAAGAGGGGGGCGGAGGCGGCCCCCTGATGCAATATAGTTTCATGTATGGTTACACCCCTCTCAGGGCCTCGTCCGGTTTGGTGGTCATGAGCTGATACAGACGGGTGTTTCGAGGGAAGCTGTTTTCGAATGGGACAATATTTCCGGCACAGCGGATGAGTCCGCAGCCAGCCGCCACATTGGTGATGTACGAGAGCTGGTTCTCGGAGATGTGCAGAAGGTTTGCCAGTTCATCCCGGTCGGTGGCGGATTGGTTCAAGAGGATTAAAAATTCCGAGTTTGCCAGCATGAGGCGGGCGGTGTCGGAACGCAGGAGCTCCTCGACGTTCTGCGTTAACCCTGTCACCAGCCCGTTGTATTTGCGGATGCGCTTCCAGAGCTTGTAGAAGAAATCGGCGCTGTACTCATAGCGGAACAGCAGGTAAAACTCGTCCGCGAATACCCATGTGGTCTTGCCTTTCTTCCAGTTCTGAATGACGCGGTTGAAGATGGCGTCGAGGGTGACCAGCATCCCGATGGGCATGAGCTGCTCGCCCAATTCCCGGATGTCATAGGCGATGATTCTCGCCTTGGTATCCACGTTGGTGCGCTGGGCAAAGGTGTTGAGGCTGCCGGTGATGAACAATTCCGACGAGAGCGCCAGCCCTCTGGCTTCCGGCTCCGGCTGTTTTAACAGGGAGTGGTACAGGTCTTTCAGGGTGGGCGGTTCGCCCTCGTAGTTGTTGGCCATGTATTCCCGGTACACATCGTAGGTGCATCGGTCAAGGATGGATTTCTCCTTGGCGCTCACATTGCCCGCGCCCACCAGCTGCTCAAACAGAGAGAGGATGAATTCGGATTTCTCAATCAGCGGATTGCGCTCATCCCCATAGGCTTTGTCCATATCCATGGCGTTTAAGTGGGTATCCGAGGAAGCGGATACCCGGATGACCTCGCCGCCAAGGGCTTCCACCAAAAAGCCGAACTCGGATTCGGGATCTAAAATCAGGATATCGTCGTTGGTGGACAGGGCGATGCTGACGATTTCTTCCTTGGCGGAGAAGGATTTGCCGGAGCCGGAAACGCCGAGGCGGAAGCTGTTGCCGTTGAGCAGCTTCCTCCGGTCTGCCACAATCATGTTTTTACTGACAGCATTCTGCCCATAGTAGATGCCGCCGTTCTGGAGGATTTCCTGTGCCCGGAAGGGAATCAGCACCGCCGTGCTCTCGGTGGTGAGGGTTCTCAACGCCTGAATTCTCCGCAGGCCGTAGGGCAAAGCTGTGTCCAGCCCGTCCTTCTGCTGCCAGCGCAGGACGCTCATCTGGCACAGATGCTTTCTTGCCGTAGTGAGCAGGGTTTCCGTATCGCTGTCCAGCTGCTCCTTGGTGTCGGCTAAATGTACCAAGGCCACAAGGCCGAACATCATCCGCTGATCCCTGCTGGTGAGATCCTCCAGCATCTCCTTGGTTTCCTTGCGCTGCTGCTCCATATCGTAGGGCAGGACAGCGGAAAAGTTGTTGGCGGCATTCTGTTTCCGCTGCCAATTCGCGGCATTCGTTTCCACCCCTAAAAGCTTGTTCTGGATTTCCCGCACCGCTTCGTCGGTAGGAACCGCTAAAATATCGATGGAGAGCATGAGGCTGCGGTTCATGTCGCAGAGCTCGGCAATCATGGAATCCTTGATATAGCTGGCGTAATCCTGCAGGTAGAGCACACGCCCCCAGCGGTCGTTTAGGCGGAAATGGTCTTTCTGGAATTCCATCGAATCGGGGCACAGCCAATCCTTGAAGCTGTGTCCCTTTTTCATATGTTCCTTCAGGTCGAATGCAAAGGCGGCAGGCTCGTTCCCCTTGAAGAAATCCCGGAAAATCTGCAGGCGCGCCCCGATATCCAGTTCGCGGCCTATGGAGGAAAGCTGGGAAAGGTGGGTGATGAGGTCGGTGCCTACACGGGCAAAATAGGTGCGGGCTTCGTCGATGTTCCGCTTGGCCACGGTGATGGTGATGTAGCGGTCCTGTACCACGCTGTTGCTCACGCCGGTCACCTTGGAGAGCAGCATTTCATTGTACTCTTTCCGGTAATGGTCCAGCCCATCCTCCCGCATGGGCAGCAGCAGGGATTTCTCAAATTCCTCTTTGTTGACTTTCCGGTTATTGATGGTGATCTTGGCGGAAGCGCCGGAATCCAGTGCGTTCAGCAGTTCCGAATAGTCTAAAAACATCGCCGTCTTATCTTCCTTGCTTGCGATGCTGTAATTGATGTCGGTAAAGGAAAAGGTCTTGGAAAACCGGCTCCCCACCTGAAAAATCCCATCCGGCCAGATGCGCTGGATGGGGATGGCGTCCTGTACGGACTTTGGTATGGTGAATTTCTCTTTTTCTGCTTTCGCTGCTTTACTGAGCGTTTTGATTATAGGCATCCTTCCTTTTCTGAGAGATTTATGGTTACCGTTCCTGCCCTTTGTGCCGTGGACTGCGGTTGTTTCGCATAGGCGGGTCGGCGGGTAAAAGCCGGTATTTGTTGACCGCCGCCCATTCCGGCAACTCCCGGATAGAGTGGACGGTTCCTTCGTGGAATTCATCGAACAGCACCAGCCGGTTCTGGTCAAGATAACGGACGGTGCAGAAACCGAAAAACCCATCTGGAGAAGTAACCTTGAGCTTCCCGCCATCCGGCATACGAAACTGTTCACGGCCCTGCTGATCGAGGATGGGGATACCGTTTCTGGCTTCCCGCATATGCCGATCCAAAGCCAAAAAGGAAAAAGAGTTCATCCGTAAGCGGCTGTCCGTCGAATAGAAGGAACAGATGAGGATATGCGAGTATCTTCCGGTATCGATGCGAAAGCCGTACAGCCTGTCAGTACAAAAGTTGTCCAGCAGGGCGCCGTCCGGGTGGGACGCACAGTATGACCGCAGTTCGTTTGGACTTTTCAAAATACCTTGGCGCAGGGTATCTATCATATCATTGAAATCATCACCGAATTCCGGGGTATTCAATTCTTGGGTCCGATCCCGCCACGAGCTTTCGAATTCTGGAGTCCCAACATTGAGATTGGCTGTGAGGTATCCAATGCAGCCGGTTTTGGCGTTGAGTTCCCGATGGCTGTGCCAGCCCATACAAACCCTTTCTTCCGGGAGGATAGGATGGATGTTCAGTTCCATTTTTCAGCCCCCTGTTCTTTCCCAGCCGGTGGCTGGGGCTTGCGGGTTTTCCGTTTGCGGGGAGGCTTCATCCCCTCCGCGATGGCATCCTTCATGGCGTCAAAGTAGAGGCTGTCGGATTTGAACACCAGTTTTTTCGGGTACAAAAATTCCGACTTAAACCACGCCCACGCCGCCTGTTCAGCAGTCATGCCATGGTATTTGAAAAAGCCACAGGCCGCAAAGGGCGCGGCTCCAAGAATGCACATCCAGCCGACTTCTTCGCTGCCGATCAGCGGTCGCAAACCAAAATACAGACCGACTGCCACGCCGACCGCAAGCAAAGAACAGATAAACTGCCGGGTAGATAGCCCAAAAAAGATGGACTCCTGATAATCCCGGATTTCCTTTGGCACTTTTACTTCGATATCGCTTCACTCCTTTTGGGCCTACAGCCCCAATAATTCTTTAACGATCCTATCGCTCATCCGCACAGCGCCCACCAAAACCAGCAGGTTGAAGATTAACTCACCCACATAACTCCAAACGGCGGTTACCGCTGAAACATTGGGGTCTACTGCAGGCGGAGAAGCCGCCATGACAGAAAAGATAATGCAGGCCAGCGCAATGATGGCTCCTTCCAGACACACTCCGGCATAGGAACGCAGGAAGTTTTTGCCCACATTGCTGGTGGTTTCTCCGGCAAAGGTAGACATGGGGATTGGTGCGATAGCTGTGTACAGTAGGGTAAGCGCCCAACGCCTTGCCGCATTCCTGCGGTAGGTTTCCAAACGCT